>ERZ860264.1020-NODE-1020-length-21506-cov-3.515407_pt1 | contig 21506 bp, 20 predicted proteins | sample MGYA00509980_ERZ860264 | MGnify/ENA primary metagenome ERZ860264 (study PRJEB30046, sample SAMN00715212) | human gut metagenome | study: EMG produced TPA metagenomics assembly of the A metagenome-wide association study of gut microbiota in type 2... | reverse complement strand
TTGTAACGTGGGCTTCTGCGTTGCCGTCCGACACAAGTAAGGCAATGCGAGAAGCCTCCAATGGTAGGACGGTAACAGATACAGATTCCTACGCTTTTTCTTTTATAAACCAATCACGCCAACGAGAGGATGACCGCGGCTTATAATAATTATAATGGATAACTCTCGATACCGATTTTGTATGTTAACGATAATGATTTTATCGTTATTTCATATGATGGCTGCCACATTTGAGATAGATAAGATTGTTTATGAGCCTATCAATAATTCTGAAGCTACTGTCATTGGCACTAACGACAATGAGAAAAGTGGAATATTAGTAATTCCATCAAAAATTACTTACGGTAACAAGAGTTATTCAGTAAGAAAGATTGCAGATGTTGCATTTGTTGGATGCAAGTTTAATGCTGTTCAGCTACCATCAACTCTTAAAGAAATCGGATATGGCGCTTTTAGTGAGTGTCCTAGTCTGCAACAGATAATAATACCTGAATCTGTTGAAAAAATTGGTTATAGCTGTTTTCAAAGATGCGTTAAACTTAATCAAGTTAAGTTGCCATCACAACTTAAAAAAATTGAAAAAGAAACCTTTTGGTATTGCGAGTCGCTTCAAGAAATCGACTTGCCGAATTCTATTACTGCCATTGAGGATGGTGCATTTGTAGGAACGAGTATTAAGTGTATTATTATTCCCCCCTCTGTTAATAGACTTGGAAGTAGTGGTTGTTTGAATAATCCTCTGCCAAGAGAGCTAGATTATCTATTCATTCTTTCTAAAGACATTAACATTTACAATTATGTAGGATATGAAAGAACTATAATTGTTTCATTTGCTGAGAAAAACCCATTTATTATATCTCAGTTGTCTGACGCAACATTATATGCGTTATCTTCAGTTATACAAACGAATACTTTTTCTAACCATAGGTTGAAAGTAAAAGAAATAGAATCTTTTATTGATATAGAATCAAATAAAGTCTATAATGGTGAACCTATAAAGATGTCGCTTAATTGGCCTCAGTTATTCTCCGAGGCACAGATTGAGGGAGAAATTGAATTACCAGCTCTTGTAGATGCCGGAACGTACGAAGGTCAGTGTAGACTCTCCATTACGTACAAAGATTATTTTTCCTATGACACACATCTTTCATATACTGCATCTATTAGAAAAGCAAATTTGAATATTATCGTTGCAAATTCAGAAAAAATATATGGAGAACAAAACCCTACTTTTAATTTTAACATAGATGGATTTGTTGGATCTGACAATATAAACAATGCTCTTGATAATATCTCATTGCGCACAATTGCAAATCAAACCTCTGAAGTAGGTATATACGATATTATATTTTCTGCTGATTCTAAAAATTACCTGTTAAACGTTACACAAGGAAAACTTACAGTTACGAAGGCCCCTCTAATTTTGACCGTTTCAGATGCGGAAAGGGTGTATGGTGAACCGAATCCTCAATTTAATATCACATATGAAGGCCTCCAATTAAACGACACAGAAACTACTGCTTTTTATCAACATCCGTCCGTCACTACTGATGCGACTGAAAAAAGTGATGTAGGATTCTATCAGATTACAGCTACTGGTGGCACATCTAAAAACTACGAGATAACGGAATATAAGATAGGGACTCTTAAAATTTCTAAAGCGCCGCTTAGCTTGACCGCGGATAATGCAGAACGGCTCTACTTTGTTGCAAATCCGTTGTTTACATTCAGCATAGACGGCACTCGCAACGGAGATGACATCTCGTGTATAACAAAATCTCCTTCCTTCACTTGTGACGCGAGTCTTGAAAGTAATTGTGGTGACTACTCCATCACACCTTATGGAGCAGAAGCGAAGAACTACGATATTAGCTATAAGTCAGGCGTCCTAAAAGTCAATAAGGCACCGCTGAACATCAGCGTAAGGGATTGCAGTCGCAAGTACGGCGACGCCAATCCGAGGTTTGAGTTCATCTACAGCGGGCTGAAAGAAGGTGAGGAAGCTGCCTCCGTTCTATCAAAACTCCCGGTTGCTACATGTTCGGCTCGCGCCAACTCTCAGATCGGCTATTATGACATAGAGGTGTCCGGGGCTGAGTCTGCCAACTACGAGATAACATACACTCCAGGTATATTAACTGTGGAGAAGGCTCCATTGACAATACGCCCCAAAGACGTATCAAGGGTTTACGGCCAACCTGATCCTGAGTTTGAAATTAGTTACATGGGCTTCAAGAACAACGAGGATGAATCTGTCCTGTTCCGTGCTCCGCAAGTGACCACAACGGCAACCGTAAAATCACCAACAGGTCAATATCCGATTACAGCATCGGGGGCATCTGCTCAAAACTATGAGATAGAGTATGAGGAAGGTATTTTGACTATCACCAAGAATATTCTAAAAGTAATCGTCAACGATGCTTCAAGACTCTACGGCGATGCTAACCCGCAGTTTACAGTGCGCTACGAAGGACTGCTGAGCGGCGATACTGAAAACGTCGTTACGACGAAGCCGCAGTTTTCTACAGAGGCAACCATCAAATCAAATGCCGGAGTATATGACGTTACAGCATCCGGAGCAATATCTCCAAATTACGATTTAGAGTACCAAAGCGGAAATTTAACAGTAAAACCGAGAGATATATCCGCCAAAGTCGGCAACTACAACAAAACATACGGGGCAGATAATCCCGAGTTTGTTGTGGAATATGTCGGTCTTGTTAACGGCGATGATAAAACAGCCATCACCGAACCCTCTACCGTAACGTGTAAGGCAGGCAAGAACAGCAACGTCGGTACTTACGACATCACTGTTACAGGCGGTCGCGGACAGAACTACGAGGTGACTTCTTTTACCAACGGTACACTTACCGTTGAGAAAGCGAATCAGACTATCGAATGGAATCAGGACTTGAGTTCAGTAAATCAGTACAATCAAATAGAGCTGATCGCGACATCATCTTCCGGGCTCCCTGTCACATACGATGTCGCCAGCAATAATGTAGTAGACATATACACATCAGGAGGAAAGACATACCTTGATTGCTACGGTACAGGTACCGTTACCATACGCGCCACACAGCAGGGCAATGAGAATTATAATCCCTCAGAGACAATCACAAACAGGCTTACCGTTGTCAGCGAAGGTGGATATGTCGACCCAAGTACTCCCAATATATCAATCAATGTAACGACTGCCGGGACTTTATCGTCAAAGATTGCAGAATCGAAGAAATATCAGATTAAATCACTGACCGTTACAGGCAATCTGAACGGCACCGACATCCGCTATCTCCGCGAGATGGCCGGTAGAGACGTGAACGGCACCAAAACGAATGGTATTCTGGAGAAACTTGATCTTTCAAGAGCAACCATAGTTTCTGGCGGCGATTACTATTACACTACCAACCCGTCAAGTTCCTATAATTCGTACAAAAAGTACACATCGAACAATCAGATTTCTGACTATATGTTCTATGGGTGCTCGACACTTACCAATCTGACGCTGCCACAAAACAGCACGGCCATTGGTGCGCATGCTTTTGACGGCTGTATCAATCTTTCAAACATCAGTATGTCTGAGAGAATACAGACAATAGGAGAGAATGCCTTCAACGGGGACATCTCGCTGACGCGCATTTCCATACCCGATCAGACTACATCCATCGGCAACTATGCGTTCCAGGGATGTTCCGGTCTGACAACCCTCATCCTGTCATCGTCAGTGAAGACAATCGGTAACGGGATGTTAAACGGATGTATCAATATTCAGGAAATATCATTAAACAGCGACAATACGTATTACTCAACTCTTAACGGAGTGCTTTACAATAAGACTCAGACAAGCCTCATAATTTATCCCGCCGGCAAGCAGCTTCAGACTTTTGAGATACCTGACGGTGTAACCGAGATTAAGAGTTCGGGCTTCTACGGAACTAAAGCGTTGGAATATTTGTTCTTGCCGGAATCTTTGACAACCATTGGCGCGGACGCTTTCAAGGGTTGCAGCAACCTTGTTAAACTGTTTGCTCGACCGATCACACCTGCTGAATGCGCCAACGACTGTTTCGAGGCCGTAAGTAAATCCAACTGCACACTTTATGTTCCAAGAGGGTCGCACAACGGCTACTGGGCAGCCCCGGTTTGGGGTGACTTTCTCAAGATAGAGGAATCCAATGATCTCAGTGTCGGAGGCAATATTGCCAAGCCCGACTATGGTTTTGAGTTCCCCGAAACAATCCTTTCGAGAGGGAAATGCACATATCTCCCTGTTTCGATGAATAATGTCGATCCTGTCGTTGCGTTCAATTGTGACATTGTGCTTCCCGAAGGCGTTAAACTTTACGAAGACGCATCAGGTCAAATTGTTTTCAAGACATCAGACCGTTTCCCGGTCTCACAGATGATTGACTCTCGTGTTCAGACAAACGGAGACGTAAGAATTATCTGTACTTCCTCAAGTAACGAAGCGTTCAACGGCACGGATGGAATATTGTTCTACATCCCATTGTTCATTACAGATCCTAACGCAAGTCAGGACTCTGAATACCAACTTACTGTCAAGAATATCGAATTTACACGGAAAGACCAGTCAGGATACCACGCTGTTGAATCTCCGGACATTACCGTAACCCTGACTGTGTCGGAATATTCTTTAGGCGATGCCAACGGAGACGGTAGAATAACCGGTGTGGATGCGGTAATCGCCAAGGGTTATTTCCTCGGAGACAATCCATCGAACTTTATCTTCAAGGCGGCCGACATGAACTTTGATGACAAAATCAGCAGTACTGATGTTGTCCTGATAACAGATGAGTTCCTTTCTCAGAATCAAAGACTGATGGCTAAGACTGCATCACTGTGTGGAACCAATGGCTCTATTGACATTGTTGGAACACACAACTCTTCACCATTTGTTTCGTTTGACATAAGTCTGTCGGAAGCCTATCGATATACAGCCGTTCAGATGGACGTGACTATTCCTGAAGGTTTCAATATCAAGAATATCAATGTAGGCGAGGGTAATCGTGCTTCGCATAACGTTAGGTATCACCACCACGCCAATGGGATGATCCGACTGTTCATATCCTCCGACAACAACGAAGACTTCGGTTCAGATAATATTCTCACAATAGAACTTGAGGGAACCGGCTATGTAAATGGTTCTGACAAGATAGTCGTTGAGGATATACTTGCTGTTCAAATCTCCGGGCGCGATTATCTTGAAACAGCAGTAGAAGGAAGTTCGGTACCTCTCACGGACATCTCATGGATTTTCTCTCCTGCAACAGATGGGCAGATCGAGGTGTGGACTGAGAATTCGGCTCTATATATCAAATCTGACTCGGACAGTATTGTTAATCTTCACGATATTGCTGGACGTTTCCGCTCCATAGAGATACATGCCGGAATAACATCAATCCCACTGCCGCAAGGCGTATATTTAATCAACAACAAAAAAATACTAATCAAATAACATATGAAACTAAAGACATTCTTCTTTCTTGCTCTAGTCATTCTTACCAATTTAGTTGGCTGGGCATTCAACCAAAATCTTCAGGTACCTGCGATTTCGATGCCCTTAGGTTCGGTCGGCTACTTTCAGATTGATCTGGAAGATGATGAACAAACTGTTGCATTCGATGCGGAAATTGAACTTCCTGATGGATTCGCGATACTTCCAAAGGAAGATACGCCTAATCGCACGCAATATGTGTTAAACTATGAACGTAATGAAAAGATGACGTTTGATGCCTCATATCCTTATAAAGGAAATGAAGCATACCCTGAATCATATTATAATGATGTACGTCTCATCTTAATGACTGCGGATAACTCTTATATTAAGGGTAAAACTGGGTGGGTTGTGAAACTGCCAATGACAACTACTGCACAATTGGGCACTTATGAAGCAAGAATACATTCAATCCATCTTACTACAAAAAAATATCTTGAAAGCACAAATCAAACCTCATATGATGAAGTTGATTTACCTGATATTACTGTACAAATAACCGTAACTGAACCTGAAGAAATCCGTTATACAGACAACCAATTGTTCTGCAATGACATCGAAATAACTCAAGGGGAAGAAGCTGAGTTATTATTGTCATATAATTCGGTTTCAGACGTTTATGAATTCTCTGCAAATGTGGTTCTTCCTTCACAGGTATCTATTAACGGGGAAGTAACTTTTAGTGAAACGCTCACCTCGATTGAAAACTTCTCTAACAATTCTTCATGGGATGAGACAAATTCTTCCTTATCGGTATCAGGTACTTATGGTGGCCGTCGTTACGATCCTGCTCCCTTAGGCGTACAAAAGATAGCCACTGTAAAATTAAATACCGCATCTTTAGTTCCTGGTGAATACGAGATTAAGATAAGCAATCAGATGCTGTCTAACGATGAAAACGATTATACACCATCTGACTATGTTGGCAAACTCGTAGTAAAATCCGCTCCGGATCAAGAGAAATGTGAAACACCCGTCATTACTGTCAAAGACAATCAGTTGTTTATTCATAGTGAAACAGGAGGAGCTACTTATCATACATCAATTGTTGCATATGACCATAAAAACGTAGACCATGGAGATGGTGAGCCTATTGAACTTGTCGGTCAATACTTAGTAACATCCTATGCTTCGGCAAATGGTTATGCAGATAGTGAACCGGTTTCGGCGACTATAATCTGGAATAAGGGAGATGACATTAGCACTGGTGTAGATGAGATTGAAATAGGAACTACTCGTATGCTTTTATTACAATCTGTAGGTAATAATATCTTAATTTCGGGTATTTCAGCTAATGAATCGATTGTTCTCTGTGATCTTTATGGATCTATACTTTATCAAGGTCTCTCGCACAGTGAAACATTCTTTATACCATATTCCTGCGTAACTGGTCAGATATATATTGTTAAAGTAGGAACAACATCATTTAAATATCTATTCTAATTTTTTGCATGAGAGTTGCGACACCCTGTCGCGCTTTCATGAACGGAACTTATAATCTCCTCGTTAGGCTTCAATAGCATAACTCATAAAGCGAGCTTCGGCACCAACTTTGATTGGTGCCGAGGTTTGCTTATTTTTTCGATACTTCGCTCTGTCAATGACGACCGCTCGAAAGGAATAGGTCGCTACAGTGCTTTAGAACCTTTGAAGTGGAGATATACACCAACATGAGTACTGAAGCACAGGTATTCCATTGCCTACGATGTCAGCGGCTAATTCTTGTGGTGACCAGAAGGGGTATAGATGAATAAACGAACACTAACTCATTGAGAATTAGCAATCTTTGTAGCACCACCAGCATTGTTTGTATTTCTACATTGATATGATTATCGATAATATACATATTTAGATGCTGTGGATAATATCATTTGCTCCACTAATATCTTATAGAATTATAGGCATTTTGCATAAATGGATTGTTGCGCTCATGCCACTTGCCGATTCTCAAATTCCTCTCTATGTTACAATAGTTAATACTATTTCGATAGAACTGCAATGCTATAAATGTTAAAACTAACTTCATCAATTTAACAAAGCAAAATCTATCGAAACAGAGTACAATAACAAAGGGAAAGTTGTGATGATCCGTTATGATTGCGTGCCTCCCACACCGCCCGACGTAGTGGCATTACCAATATGTATCTCTCACACAAATTCACCATCGTTCAGATGATGCTCGTCAGTGGCCACAAGACGCAAAAGACCTTCAGGGACTACATCAAGCTCTCCTCCGAGGAGATAGCCGACAAAATCGCCGCCATCGTCAACGGAGCAAAAGAAGAAGTGTTCTGAGAGGCAAAGTATCTGCACATATCTGAAAATCAAAATAAAAGTATTAACTTTGTGTATGGAAACTATTGTCCGTATTCATAACGAATCAGAATATAATGAAATATTGCAACAGGCTGTTGCAGTAATTGAAACCGCGAGAGGTAATGCCGCCCGTGCCATTGTCAGTACATCGAATGAAATGCACTGGCGCATTGGCCAACTGCTATATGAGCGGAAGCTCGACAGCAAACACGGAGACAATGTGGTCAAACGGTTGTCCGCTGACCTCAAAGCAGCCTATCCAAAGATGGGAATGTCAGTGAGCAACTTATGGAATATGAAGCGTTTGTACGTGCGTTTTCATAACTCAGACCCAAAACTACAGCAGGCTGTTGTAGTTTTGCCGTGGGGACATATCAATCATCTCATTACTAAATTTGGAGATGATGACAATGCTATTCTTTATTACGCCGAGAGAACTATTCAAAAAGGATGGAGCCGGGCATTATTGGTCAACGCTGTAAAGTTGGAGATGCACAAGCATCAGCCTGAAGCCAACGTGTCAAATAATTTCGCCGTCGCTCTCCCTGAGGTTCAGGCAGCATACGCCAACGAGGTTTTCAAGGATTCCTATTGCATGGGATTTCTTGGAGTGACTGAACCGCTTCTTGAACTGGAACTTGAGCGGAGATTGGTTGAAAAGGTAAAGCAGTTTCTTCTTGAACTCGGTCAGGGATTTACATACATCGGCAATCAGCACGTCCTGTCCTATAGCGGCAAGGATTACAAGGTGGATATGCTTTTCTTTCATCGCGGACTTAGGTCGCTCGTTGCCGTCGATTTGAAAATATCCGAGTTCATGCCCGAATATGTCAGCAAGATGAATCTTTATCTCTCATTACTTGACAGACTTGAACGTGGCAAAGATGAAAATCCCTCAATCGGCATTATTCTATGCGCCGAAAAAGACAACGTGGAGGTTGAACTGGCTCTTGAAGGCTTTACCAAACCTATCGGCGTCGCCGAATATAAACTAATCGTTCCTCAAAAAGAGCTGAAACAACTAATCACCGATGAAATAAAGACTTTCAACCAAGAAGTTGCCGAAAAAACTTCGAAATAAACATGAAAACAAAAGACAAGACATCTGATATAGATAAATTATTGTCAGCTCTCGATAAAAAGCAGATAGATGCGTTTATACGAAAAGAATGTGCTGGCGACGACCGATTCCGTGACCGATTCCTGGCATTAGGGATGGGAACATTATTCAAGTCCGATCCCTCAGTTTACTCTTCCCGCATTGAAAATCTTATTGAAGATTACGGAGGCAGATACGGCTATGTGGAATATCGAGATACTTTTGACTTCAACAGAGCCGTGAGCCGAATTTATGAAGAACTCGATGATGCGGTCGTCAATCATCGTTGGGACGTCGCAGTCTCTATCCTTACGGGCATTTCGGAAGTCGCCGAAGACATTCTGAATTGCGGTGATGACAGCGCAGGAGAACTCGGGGGCATAGTAGATGAATGCTTTGAGAAATGGATGGAGCTCGTTGCTGATGAACTACCTGACGAAGTTGCAAACCACATTTTCAATCTTGCATTGGATAAATTCAAGACTAAAGACCTGAAAGGTTGGGATTGGTGGTGGAGCTGGCTTGAAATAGCAATAGAGCTTGCACATACTGCCGATAGACAGAAAAATGTCCTTGCGGCGTTAGATGAATTTAGAAAACCGACCAATGATGACTGGAGTCGTAACTATGATTACAATCAGGTTCGCTCATATCGAATGAAGCTTATGGCTCGTTGTGGTACGCCCGAAGAGCAACGTAAATATTTGTATGAAAACATCGACAATCCTGAATTCAGACGAAAACTGATTCAATCTTCATGGGATGAAAAAAATCTTGATGAAGTTCTCCGTATGGCCAAAGATGGAATTGACCATGATTCACAATACGCTGGCCTTATCTCAGAATGGAAAGAATGGGAACTGAAGGTATATTTGAAACGGGAAAACAAGCAGGACATTCTGCGCCTCGCTCGAGAATTTTTCCTTTGTGGCGGAGCAAGAAGCCGTTTCGGAGAATCGAATGATTTCTCAATGGAAAGAATGTATTCTCTGATGAAAAGCACAGTAGACAAATCCGCATGGCCAAATTGGAGAGCTACCCTCATAAAAGACGCATCAAAATCACAATATCAGCTTCTGTACATTTTCACTCAGGAAAAATTGTGGGCCAAATATTTGGATTATCTGAAATCCAATCCTACACAATACTTGCTGGAAGAGGCACCGTCGGAAGTCAGGAATATCAACAAGGATGAATTTATCCATCTGTATGTAAAATGTATAGAAAGTCATTTCAAACGCGCTTCCGACCGCAATTCTTACAGGGACGGCGCCATCATGCTCAAAAAACTTATAAAATATGGAGGGTGTGAAGAAGCCAAGAGGATAATTGAGCAACAAAAAGGACGCACTCCGCGTCGTCCGGCCCTGATTGATGAGCTGTCAAAGATCAATTGACATCGGAGCAAAAGACGCTTATAGAGTACACGAACCTCTCATCAGATGAAATCGCCGATGAGATAGACATAATAGTCAATCGGACAAAAGAAGAGCAGTACTGAATAATTTGTATTCTACACTTGTGCATTTCGCATAAGTCAATTCCTGATGAAGTGGATAAAGATATTTTTCCTTTTGCTCAGTCGTATGGAATGTCCACACTGTCATATCGTTTTCAGCCCAGTTGATTATGACAGTAAGATTCTGACGCAAACCACCAACTTCAAGAAGAACGAGCGAGTATGCAAGGCTCTCAATCTAATGGCCCAAAACTACACTGACCAATAAGATTCAGGAGTCTCTCTCGGCGGCGTTAATTCTCATATTTTTTTTTGCAATTATCTTTATGTGGATCTTATAACTCGATTATATTAGGATGATTGAGAATTGAACAGTCTTCATTCATTATCGCTCCATTTGAAAATATCGTTGTCCTGATACTCGTTATTCCATGCTGTTTGTGAATATGCCCGAAGAGATGGAGCCGGGGGCAGATTTCTTTTATGCGGGACAATAACTCTTCTGAACCATAGTGTATGCCATCATTGAAATCAAGAATACCATATGCCGGAGAATGGGTAATAAGAACTTCCGTATCAAGTGGGATTTCAGCATAATTGCGGCTTTGCCGGTCTGTCAGGGAGTCATATAAAAACATCGGGACACCGTAGAATTTGACACCTTCTATCCCAATCCATGAATTACACAGGTAATGCACATTGGCATCCAATCCTTCTATCTTCGCTCCATACAGGCACTCATCGTGATTACCGCAGATAAATATTTTGTGACGATACGGCAGATCACAAAACCAATTCATAAAATCTATTGCCTCCGCTTCAGTGCCTTCCATAGTAAAATCACCCGAATGGACTATTAAGTCAGCATCCGGGAGCTCATGCAGGCTCCTATGGCATCCATGTGTATCTGAAATATGTACGATTTTCATGTCTTATCTGAGTCTGTACGTGCAAAATTAATGGTAAGATGTCTCATTTTTACCGTCAGCAAAAAAATTTTTATAATTAAAAGTCAGCCTGTATCTCTTATTGAGACACCTCCACTCTAATTTTGCAACATAAAAAATTGATTATGGATAATTCTTTCAGAGAAAAAATAGCGCATCTGTTTGACGAAACAGAATATGACAACAGTCCTTACAAGATCAGTCTGACAAAGCTATTGATATGGCTTGCAGTAATGACCATATTAAGTTCATTAACTCCATTTATATTTCCCGGCGGGTATCCTCTTATCAAGACCTTTGTCACTTTGATAATACTTCTCCTTTCTACTGCCCGCCAGGCATTCAGATGGGCTACAAAACTTAAGCAATGATTGAATTTCAGAAATGGACGATTACCTTAAAAATAAGATTGTTGCACGGGTTGATTATGTAGAGCCGATATTTATCAAGAACTTCTGCAATAATCATAGTGCTCTATGCAAGACACTGATGGGTGAGGCTGGTGACATATTGCAGAAATGTGGCTGGGAACATGAGTTTACACTCTACTATCATGAGGATTTTAAACATGTAAGGCTCTACTTGCGTCTTGCCGGCGTTGCAGCTTGTCACCTTGACGGGCTTTGGGAAGATATTAAAGTTCGCCTTCCAAGTATTATCCCCCTCATTAAATCCGCAGTGGAGCTTCGCAAAGAAAAAAATTTCATGATGTTATGGATCGAGCGCCAAATAGTCGGGCTGGAATGGAAGACTTCGACAGATCCATTTATCAGAAACGAACATTGGATAAACACTAAAAAATATATATGAATCTTTTCGAAACCGAGCGTCTTGAAATGATGCGTAAGCGTCACGCATATTTTTCGGCAGTGGCTGAGGAAGGCACAAGTCATATAGACGTTACCACAGGAAAACCGACTGATCAAAATGAATCAATATTAATGCGATAATTCAACGATGAAATCTTCTGAGGATAATAAAAAACGCGCGTGGGACTTAGTTAAAAAGGCCTCGAATATATTAAAGCCACTCAAAGACGAACCCGTGGAGGCCGACGGTCTGATCCGCCGGAAACTAATCGATGGTCTTGATTGCATCGAGGAATATCTTCGGATTGCAAATGGTCATAAAGAGGAATTTGAATTCTCACTTATCTCGACAAATGTCATGAGTCTGTCATTTTTCCTAAGGAATGCAGGCTCCGCAGAATTTCAATACGCAGTAAACCGACTGACAAAATGGATGAAGGAGGGATACGAGGACTGCAATAATGCATTGGCGCGATTATTAACATCCGAACTCAGCAAAGAAAGTTCCGATCGGCGACTTGGCTTGACCGACCGTGAATATGTGGATATAATTATCGGGTGTAATGCAACTGTAGGATCGGGGCTTTCCGGTATGCTCCACAATCCCGCGGTGCTTGAATATTATATTAAGAAAGCATCAGAGGGAGACTTCCGACATGCATTCACGTTAGGAGCCTATTACTATGAATCAGAAGAATACGGAACTGCTTTCAATACTTTAAAAGATTTAAAAGATGATCACACGGCTAAATATCTCGGTCTGATGTATTACTATGGCAGAGGGACGAGCAGGAATCAGGAGCTTGCAAGAGATTTTCTTGAACAATACTACTATAATTATATCTGTACTGATAACGAGGTGATATGGGCATTAGGCGAGTCGTATGGCCGATACGAGAGCAAGCGTAAACAGTTTGAATTCTATATTGAACACCTTGAAAATCCATACAGATATGACGATGATGCGTTTATAAAAAGAATGCTCAAACAATGTGTCAGGTACAAGCGAAACAATTCTACCGGGGATTGGATTCCAATGACCGTTGAGATCAAACCTGACGGACTTGAGTGTGAATTCTCGTTAGAGTTGGCTCCCTATTGTCATATTACTGTTGTCTGGGGAGATGGCACATGTGACAGATATGGAGATCTGGATAAAACCGGTACAGTCAGCTGTCGTCACATCTACACGCAATCAGGAACATATATCATCACAATAGAATCATTATGGGAAAAGATCGTGGAAGGTTTTAATTTCAGTCGGAATAAGCGTCAGCTGCGCCGGATCTATTTAGGAGATTGCCCGGGACTTAAGAAGTTATCAGTCATCGGTCAATGCCTGACTTCTCTTGAGCCCGCTTCCGGTAAATACCGAAAGGATTTTCTTATAGGTATGATCTGCAGGGATAATGAGCTAACCGAGTTAGATTTAAGCGGTTATCCTAACCTCACCTATCTCGACTGCTCATTTAATCCAATTACTGTCCTCAAACTTACGAAGTGTCGCGCACTGAGCGTTATTTCTCTTCCGGAATCCGTTGTGAATAAACCTCAGATCGATGAATTGCTTCGACTGAACCGGGGTAGCTATTGCAGTCAGATAAACTATGATGATCTACCACCGATCATGGATATGAGACTGGAGCATTATTTCCGTTGTGCGAAGTGGGACAAAGTAAAGAAATATCTACGCGAGAATGAGCAGTATGATTATGACCATCAATTGGCAAAATGTGAATTGACATTTACAAAGCTAAAAGAAATGTCAACGGTGGTGAATCATAATCCCTACGAGGATAAAGGTGGTTTCCTTGCCGTGAATGGCTCGTACATTTCCGACGATACAATTCTCCATCATGAGGAATTTTTTATTACTGCAGAAGCATGGTCTACTTGCCTTGGAACCAAAGTACGGGACATTCGTCGCCGTGAGCCATGGATGGGATTTCCATCCACCCCACCAGAATATTATGTGGCAAGTTGCCTTGTCAACATGATAAAACCCTGGCGTGAAATAAAAAACTATCCTATATTGCAGAATGAGACTGAATTTGATTAAATTTGTAAGTAGCTACTTAACCATAAAAACTTATATAAGATGAAAAATATAAAATTCAACCCGATTGAGGAGAAAACACTCAACGACAAGCTGGTGAATCTATACGGCGCTAAAATTCCAGGACTTTATTCGGCAGTAAAGTCTTTGTTCGATAATCCCGATGCCGTCAAGCCGGCGTTACCGCTGCTTATTGAACTCAATGATGACGAATCGTATGAGAACGCTGACCTGCGCGTGATGATTTTCGGACGCGAAACCAATAACTGGGATGATCCTGAACACCGGAAACAATTCCCTTTTTACACATATAATTTTAATCTCACCACATCGGATGATGTCGTGACCGAGATTATGGGCAGGCACGTTGATGGAGAAGATGATTATTTTGGATTAGGAGATATTTATCATAACTATTGTTATGAAGAAACCGGTGTGAGAAAGACAATTTTCACACGTCGTCAGAATCAACTGATACAACAATTGAAAGACCGTCTTGGCGGCCTGAAGGTTGAAGCTCTATGGAACAACGTGTCAAAAATCGGACGCGGAGGCAAAGCCTCCGGTGAATGCTGCGGCAAACCCACGGCAGAAATCCGCGAAATCGAACGCGAATATTTTAATGTCGTTGCAGAAGAGGTGGAAATTCTAAAGCCGGACGTTATCATATTCCTGACCGGATATGAAGCAGACCAAGAAATCAGAGAAATCTTCAACCTCTCCCCCGAAGATTTCAATCTGGTAAAGGAAGGTGTATTTCTCCATCGCATTAATATCCCGGGAGTAAAATATGCAGCACGCACAATTCATCCTTCCCGCCGAAGCAAGGAAGACCTTACAAAACATTTTGACGCTTTGGTTGACGATATCGTTAGCGCAATCCGATGACACAACTGAAAAAACATATCTGGCTGATTGAAACAATCCGCCGTCACGGAAAGATTTCATTTAAGGACCTTTCTGACCTTTGGGAACGCAATAAGGATATGAGCGATTATATCCCCCTCCAGCGTGGCACTTTCAATCGATGGAGGAAGGATATCCGCTCAAAACTCGGAATTCACATTGATTGTCAAACAACAGGAGGTTATCTATATTATATCTCCAATCCGGATGACATAGATGACAACCGGCTGAAACGTTGGATGCTCGATACGTTTTCTGTCGGCAATCTCGTTGAAGAAAATCTTTCTCTGAAAAATCGTATTCTTATAGAAGAGATTCCATCGGGACGACTGTATCTGACTCCCGTTATGGAGGCCATGAAAGGTAATAATGTTGTTGAAATAACTTATAATTCTTTCAGAACCGGAGAGGTTCACATCGCTGTCGTGGAGCCTTATTGCGTGAAACTCTTTGAAGGACGATGGTATATATTGGCAAAACCCACAGCGAAAAAAAATCCAAGAATTTACGGACTTGACCGCATCCAATCGCTCACAATCCTTGATGAGACATTTAAGCTGCCTAAGGATTTCTCTGCAGCGGAATATTTTGAATCAATGTATGGTATAGTCTCAGAGAATGACAAACCGCAAAGAATTGTAGTCCGGGCCTATGCCCGACACAAACACTATATACAGTCTTTGCCGATACATCAGTCACAGCGGTTGATTGAAGATCATGATGAATATGCCGATTTCGAGTTGTATGTATCACCTACCTATGACTTCGTGATGCGCCTGCTTCACGATGGCGCATGGCTTGAGGTCATGTCTCCCCTCTCCCTCCGGCAGACAATGAAAGGATGGATCTCAGATATGTATGATCTATACGAAAGTGTTTAATTGTTTAATAAAGATAAGCGTCATGAGTATCAGAATTATTGGTATTGGAGAATATACCGGGGATGACATTACATGGCTCAGGTGTGAGAATTTTATGGATGCTACCTGTGAAAATGTTTATGACGCGAAGGAGTTAGACATTCACGATAAGGATAAACTGGCTATAATCCTTGCTTATGACAACTTTCAGGTGACAACGGATGTAGCCCGCGCATTCCATCAGGTAGGAGTATTGACTTTGGGTCTCTTTCCGGAAATTATTAAAGAAAGTAGATATTTCGATGCTCAGACAATCTTCAAAGGATGGGGATTAAGCTCTATTATCGGGTCTATTCTACATCCTATGATTTATCCGTGTGCGATCGATTTTGACTTCAATGAAATACGCGGTACGCTAAAAGATTCCAAACGTTTTTACACTTGGTATGAATTTGCAGATAATATGGAAGCTCTTGTGCAAAAATGCAAAAGCTACCTGAATAGCATTGATCTCAATGAAGTGGAAAAAGCCTGTTTTAATCTATACCATGTATACCCTTTCGACCCCAGACCTTACGATATGGAGATGTTGAAAGAGGTTATTGATTTAATGCCCGCAGTATGTCAGCTAAGTTGGGGTATTCACAAAATTACCGGTTGGGATTATCCCGGGTTATCACTCATTTTAGCGGGTAAGGAGCTGGAAATAAATAGACCTGGCTATTGAATACATTTACACTGATTTAAACTTAGACTACCATGAGTATCATCAGACAGATGCAGTATCCTCAAAGCAGACAAACTGGAAAGGTTTCTCAATATCTGCCGGCCACTGGGCACATATCTCTTGCCAAGTCCAAAATAAGGGTTTAGTAATCGATTTGGTAAGAAACTTTTTGCAGAAACAAGATATATCGTTATTAGTGGACGGATTATTTGCGTCAGTAATAAATATAACTGTTTTTGACTCGGAGCCTGCGCGTATGATATTGCGAATCAGCTGATAGTACTGAATGCAATCCTCCTCGCTCAGCGTGTTGTCGGTGATTCCAGCAATTCGATTCAAATATATGTCCTTTATTTTCTGCAAATGTCTATCGTCTTTGGCGGCTTTGCCAAATCCATTTTCCGTAAATTTAATTTCAAAGAAATATTCTTTATCATTGTCGAAGATATGGAAATCGAATGTCGTGCCTTCCATCTCGCCACCGTTTTCCCACTTCAATCCGTCGCTAAACTCAAAGTCACACCTGGCATTCCGTGATATCACTATACCCAAACCCCAGAGCAGGTTGATAAATGCCTCCTTGGGAGTGTGGTCTTCGTTAAGCAAACCTCGAAATGCGCTGTAACACAAAAGTTGGGACGAATTAAGATGATGGGAATAAGGATGAAGAGTCTCTCCTCTTCCTTTTGACTTGGTCGGAAGAAAATTTTCATCAATCAAGATTCCGAGATACTCTTTGATGGCTTTCACTCGACTGCAACGCGTATTACTTTCATCCGCCAATGGAAGTATATGTGTGTACGTGTCTCGTGTCTCTCCGTGCCAGCTCCCTGCGGGAATGTCGATGCCATTTGAACGAATTTTGTTCTGCAATATCTGTAATATGCCTTTTCTGTATGCTAGATATCCTTTCATGATTCAGTTTATTGAACAACACAATTGACTTTGACTGTAGGGCGACCTCACATTATCATATAATTTTCAACCATATGATAGCGGTTCAGGCCCAATTTATTCGCTTCTGAATATTGTTCACATTCAGAGAGCAAAAATGTATGAAGCAGGATTCTGTTGGCCAGTCGATTACATGATTATTTATGAGTTTGTTGACAATCCAAGATGCTGCTGACCTACCAGCTATAAGGAGTATATCTTTTCTTGCCGAAGCCCAACTATTCCCAAAATGCTCCGACCCAGATATAAAATTTGAGCGTGGTGTATCCATCCATGGAAGTTCGTCAAAGAATACAATCTTTTTACCATCAAGTAGAGAACCGAGCCATTCTTCCAATGCAAAAAACGCCTCGTACCAATTTTTGAATTGATTATATTTCTTTCCTGAATCTTTTTTAAGGGATTCCCTAAAGCTTAAGAGCTGTTCTTTCATTTTTCCACGAGCTAAGCCTGTATGTTGGAATGTAAATGTGTAATTAAAAGTCTCTCTAATAAGGAATGTCTTTCCAACACGCCTACGACCATACACAGCTACAAACTTAGAATATTCTGAGTTTGCAGCTTCCAATAGCTCTTTTTACTCTGATTTTCTTTCGATTATCATGGCAATACTTTTTATTTTCTGGTCTAAAGTTAAGAATATTATTTGAGAAAATCTCATTATAATCCCCCAAAAGTAGGTCAAGAACCATAGATTTGGGGAATTATAAACACATTTTAGAGAGACTGCGATGACCGGCAGCACACGTCCAATGATATAATCAAACCATGGAACCTCAGCCATCTTACGGACTTCTCACTGGAAAGAACGGAACCAAAATGTAATATCAAGAACTCGCTTGAAATAATTTAGAATCTTAAAATATCCATTATTATCATCCATTATTATCTCTAGCAGCCTATTGAAAGATACCACATCGCTATACCGGTTATCAGACACTTACCCAATATTAATACATATATTAAGTATTAAGAGGACTGCGACAAAGAGAATATTTGGCAACAAACACATATCACCCCGACAATAAGTGCCGCATCTCAACGGCTACCCGACTCATGTCGGCGAGGCTTACATTAGATTCAATCCTGACACCAAGCAGCCCGACGTGTCGCGCTATAACATAGGCATAATGACAGGCGGCAGAATGCCTTTAGCTCCGGAAGCGCATACCGAATCCGAGACGTTCTATAATGGTCTGACCTACGTAAATAAAGAGCCTTTCAACTGCTTTCGCCACACACGCCACGCTGACTAATTAGGAAGCGATGTGACGTTCAGACTCAACCCCCGACACTCCCCTCACATGGTTAACCGTTTTATGAGCCATCCCATATTTTCACCGAGGTTACGCATATTTGCCATACCCTCGTCATCGCTGAGCACATCCCCGATATTCTTGCCGTAAACCATATTCCAGTATATTGAGCCAACAACAATCATCTCCTTGTTGAGCATAAAATGGTTCATGGTATCGACAGTTGTCATTCCTCCGCCACGACGAACAGCTGCAACCGAAGCTCCGACCTTATGGTGAAGAAGTCCGGGATTGGTGGCGACAACGACACCGGCACGCTCCAGAAACGCTTTCATTTTGGCCGAAACGTCGGCGGAATAGACCGGGGAACCGAGTATGATGCCGTCGGCATCGACCATTCGGCTGAATATCTCCGCAAAACCGTCTTTGGTAAACACACAGTTACCTCGACCTTTGCAGGCGAAACATCCCCGGCATGGCTGAATCTCATAATCAGCCAATTGTATCAGCTCTGTTTCAATGCCTTCTTTGTTCAGTTCATCAAATACTTTGCCGATAATGATAGCCGTGTTGCCGTCGTTGCGTGAGCTTCCGTTAATACCGATTACTTTCATAGCTTCTGGTGCTGTTCCATCTCAATACAATTCCATGTTTCGCCCAGACACTGATAGCTTTCTGCCTCCGGTCTTGAAACTCGATGAAAACCGGCGGCTTCATAGCAACGAATGGCGGACGGATTATTTTCAAAGACACCGAGCGATACTTTTGTAGCTCCAAGCGTTTCAAAAGCATATTTGACTGCCTTTGTAACAAGAGCTTTGCCTAAACCGCACCCACGTTTTGAATCATCGACAATAACGAATCCCAATCGTTGCTCCGTAGGCCTGTCAGCCGGAGTGCGCAAGGTGATGTACCCGACAATATCATCGCCATCCGTCATTGTCAGAGCGCGAGAGCGTTGTCCGTCAATATTTCTCTCGTAATATGTGTTAATATCTTCGGGCGTGACAGGATAATGTTCGTATCTGTCGGCACACCACTGGCGCATTAAATACTCACTTTTGAGCCACGATGTAATCACGGCGGCATCCGAAGGCTGATATGGGCGTAATGTCAGGTTCATGGTTTGTAGTTGCGTTTAATCTCGTCGATTGATTTGCCGCCAATACCGAAGTTCTCATCAGGTAGTTCCTTAATGGTAACAGTGAAGAACTGTTCCGGAATATGAGTTATCTCAGAGGCGGTTGCTGTCAGGCGTTCTATGAGTCGTCGTTTCTGTTCAGCGGTTAATCGTCCGCTTTCTATTGATATATATGGCATACCGCTAATTGTTTTGAATATTTCGTTTATTAAGGTATTTACTTATTCCCATTGCAGTCCACCCGATAATCAAATAGACAGAGGCATATATGATAAACCACACTTCCCTAATGTTAAAGAACAGCCACGTTCCGGCAAGAAATGCGATGGACGATACCAAAGGCAGATTCCACATCCGGCGTATATCTTTGCCGCAACGGAATCCAAGTATAGCGGAATATATCGGATTGACAATGAAGAACAATATCATGCACAATGCCATTCCCGAACATTCCGACGCAAGTCTGGCCACAGCAAACGGAAACGCGAACATCACCGCAACAGTAACGGCAATCCAAGTTGTGATTACTTTGCGACTTTCCATAGCAGCTTACAGTTATATAGCCAGACAATCTAACTATTCAATTTTTCCAGCGTTTGAGATGCGGGAAGAATTGGCGCATTTGCTCTTTCATCTGCTCGACTGTAAGATTCTGACCGGAGTTTTTGTTTATCTCCTCGGTGAACTGGGCGCAGTGGTCTATCATCTGCTCCATAGTCATATCCTGCGTGAATTTGCCGTCCTTGTAACAGTAGATACAGTAATCTTCGTTGGGCGTGCCATCAGCATTCGTACCGAGGATTTCACTTGTGAGAGGAATTCCGCAGCTCTGACAGAATTTCATTTCCATTGTTTTTTCTTTTTGCCCATCAGTCCGACAGGGCGATTCGTAAATACAAAAGCGCGGACTGCCAATGCAGCATTCTAAGTCGAAAGTCGTAGGAAACCTAAATGCACGAATGTAGTATAGCAGCCTACGCCGTATGCGTGAGAACCCCTATGCTATCCTTGTGCAGTGTCTTGAATTTCCTCCGTTCTCGACTTACAAGAGAGCATACCGCTTCTTATTTCTAAAATGTCATAGGCAGTTTTTACTATATGCCTATATTTGTGTCAACCCTACCGCAAAGTTACGAAATTATTATGAGATTTTAACGGTTAAGCGTGGTGACCTGGCGGAATTTTGGCTGAGGTCACCACATTTTTACAGTCTGATGATGGTTGAAGTCTGTTAAAGTTTGGAGTTAGGGAGCGGTGACGTGGGGTTGAATGATGCTGAATGATTTTTAATAGATATAATTTGTGTGCTGATTATCAGTATATTAACCAATCGCAATAAAAGATACGCACCTGTTGCGACAAGCATAATGTACAATGATACAGCACGTTAGTATGGGTGTGGATGAATAAAAGACCGCTAACTTATTGAGAATTAGCTGACTTTTGTGGTGCCACCAGCAT
>ERZ860264.1019-NODE-1019-length-21514-cov-5.534834_pt1 | contig 21514 bp, 17 predicted proteins | sample MGYA00509980_ERZ860264 | MGnify/ENA primary metagenome ERZ860264 (study PRJEB30046, sample SAMN00715212) | human gut metagenome | study: EMG produced TPA metagenomics assembly of the A metagenome-wide association study of gut microbiota in type 2... | reverse complement strand
CGTCGGTTATATAGGGTAAATTCTCATACGAGACGGGCCACAGCCTCTTCGCGGCTGCATGACAGCAGGTCCGCTACCGGTATTTCAATCATGGTGTAGCAACCGGGAAGCTGGCGCATCGCGGCCCGGGCACAGCCTACCATCACCTGGCCGGTGAGAGCCGGGTTGTTTATCTTCATGTCAAACTCGAAAAGCTGGTTGTGGGTCTTGCCGCTCACTCCTTTGCGGGTCATGTTCACTCCGTGGCCCACATCGTTGAGCGCATCCACGCTCTCTACGGCAAATACATGAGTCTCATCCGAGGCGAAATAGGGGTCAGCTTTGATAGCGTCGGCCACAGCGCTGAAATCGGCGCCGTCTTCAAGCTCGATGTAGACCATGCGGCGGTGTATGCCGGTGCCCAAAGGAATAGTCATGGACAGAGCGTCCTTTACGCCGGGAATGGCTTTTACAGCCACTGTGTGTCCCATGGAGCGTCCCGGACCGAAGTTGGTGTATGTAACGCCCTCGGGAGCGCAAGCCTGCATCAGTGCGCGTACCACGGAGTCGGACCCCGGGTCCCAGCCGGCGCTGATTATGCTTACGGCTTCGGCCCCCTTGGCCTCGGCGTCCAGGCGGGAGCGTAGCCCCGGTATCTGAGTGTGTATGTCGAAACTGTCTACAGTGTTTATCCCCTTGTGCAGAAGTCCTACGGCATATTCCTCCACTTTGCGTGTCGGCACAGCCAAAAGGGCGATATCCACTTTGCCAAGGTCATCGATATTGTCGCTCACTTTGTAAGGTGTCAGTTCAGGCGGACAGTCTTTGGCGCCCTGACGGCGCACGATGCCGGCAATCTCGAAATCGGGGGCGGCCTCCAGGGCCTGCAACGCATACTTGCCGATGTTGCCGTAGCCTACTACGGCGGCTCTAATCTTTTTCATATACTTGGGAAATAACTTGTTAGATGACGTTGACGGACTGCTCCTTCTATTCGTCACACCTATATAACGCGCAAGAGGATAAAATTCCCGTCGCCAAATGAATTTTTTTTTGTACCTTTGCAGGGATTTTTCGTAACCCTAAATAAAGGAAATCTTATCTATCCTGATAAAACACAGGCAATTATTTATAAATGGATTGGTTAATTGAATTATTGAAACCCGGACAGGAATCGCTGGCAAGCACGATTTTGCTGTATAGCTTCGTGATTTTTACCGGCATCTGGTTGGGTAAAATTAAAATTTTCGGTGTGTCGCTCGGTGTTACCTTCGTTCTGTTCGTGGGTATCCTGATGGGACATTTTCACTACACCGCCGCTCCGGACACGTTGAATTTCTTGAGGGATTTCGGCCTTATCCTATTCATTTTCAGCATCGGTATGCAGGTAGGTCCAGGCTTCTTCTCCTCATTCAAGGAGGGAGGAGTGCGCCTGAACGTACTGGCTCTGATAGGTATTCTGCTGAATGTGGCAATTATGGTAGGCCTTTACTATGTGCAGGGCGGTGACACCGGTTCTGTAAGGATTTCCGAAATGGTAGGTGTCATGAGCGGTGCCGTGACCAATACTCCCGGACTCGGTGCCGCCCAGCAGACCGTGCTGATGGCTATGCCGGACAATCAGGCGCTGGCCGAGACTTTCAGTCAGGATATGTCCATGGGTTACGCTGCCGCTTACCCCTTGGGCGTGATAGGCATAATCGTAGCGATGCTGATTATCCGTCGCCTTTACAGGATTAATGTGGACGATGAAATACGCAAGGTGGAGGAGGACAAGGACCACTCGCAGCTCAAACCTCATGTTGTGACCTTCGAGGTGAGCAACGAGCTTATCAGCGGTCTCTCCATATCCAAGCTGCACGACCTCATTTCCCGAAACTTCGTGATTTCCCGCCTGCGTAAGGCCGACGGAACTCTTGTCATACCTACGGCTTCCACTGTGCTGGAGATGAACGACAGCCTCATGGCTGTGATTTCCGTGCAGGACGAGGAGATTTTCCGTCGTTTCCTCGGCCCGGTGGTGGAGATGGACTGGGAGAGCGCCGAAGAGTTCGACCCCAACCATTCCCATGTGGTGAGCCGCAGAGTGGTGGTGACAAAAAATGAATACAACGGTAAGAAACTCGGAGAGCTGCGCCTTCGTATGGGTTTCAAGCTCAATGTGACCCGCGTCACCCGTGCGGGTGTGGACCTGCTGGCGTCGCCCAACCTGCGTTTGCAGATAGGCGACCGTCTTACGGTGGTGGGCAAGGAGGAGGACATAAGCCGTCTGGCGGCCCGTCTTGGCAACTCCCAGAAGCACCTCAACGAGCCTAACCTCGTCACGATGTTTATCGGCATCTTCCTCGGCATTGTAGTGGGCAGCATACCTCTTTCCTTCCCCGGCATGAGCGTGCCCATGCGTTTGGGTCTCGCCGGCGGCCCGCTGATTGTGGCTATCCTTATCAGTAACTACGGCCACAAATATCATCTGGTGACATACACCTCCTCGTCGGCCAACCTGCTGTTGCGGGAGATAGGTATCTGTCTGTTCCTCGCTTCGGTTGGTATAGCGGCGGGCGCCAAGTTCGCAGAGACGGTGTTCACCCCCACCGGTGCCGTATGGGTGTTGAATGGCTTTATAATAACCTTGCTCCCGCTGTTGGTGGTAGGTATTATTGCACGAGGCAAGTACAAACTCAACTACCTTACGATTATGGGACTTATGAGCGGTGGCTACACCGACCCTCCCGCGCTCGCCTATGGCAACAAGGTGGCCGGCAATGATGCCCCGGCTGTCGCATATTCCACTGTATACCCGCTGACGATGTTCATGCGCGTGATTATGGCTCAGCTGTTGATTTTGTTCTTCTTCAGCTGACGCACAAAGTATAGATATGAAAAAAGGAGGCTTTCGGCCTCCTTTTTTTATGCGTTGATATTGATTAGTTCTGCTTTTCCATCAGTTCCAGGGCGCGTAGTTCTTTCTCGTCTATCAGGTCTATCAGCTCGGAGATGCGCTCGCCGGCGGTGCGCAGGGCTTCGGGGCTAAGGGTGCCGCTGCTCATGGATTTCTCCAAAGAGGATTTTTCCTCTTCCAGACGCGGCAACTCTTCCTGCAATGCCTCCAATTCTTTGGTCTCCTTGTATGTGAGCCGTGCCGGCTTGTCAGCTCTTGGTTTCGGAGCGGCCGCAGCGGTCTTGACCTGTGTCTCGGCGGCTTTGCGCTCCTTGCGCTCGGCTTGCAGGCAATGGCGGTAGGTGGAATAGTCTCCCGGGAAGTCGCGTACGGTGCCGTTCCCCTCCATCACGAATAGGTGTTCCGCCACACGGTCCAGGAAATAACGGTCGTGGCTCACCGCAATCACGCAACCCTTGAAGGAGGCCAGATAGTCTTCGAGGATGGCGAGAGTGGGAATGTCAAGGTCGTTGGTCGGCTCGTCCAGAATCAGGAAATTGGGGGAGCGCATAAGCACTGTGGCCAGATACAGGCGGCGGCGCTCGCCGCCGCTCAGCTTGTACACATAGTTCTGTTGGGTGGCCGGGCTGAAGAGGAAACGTGTCAGGAACTGAGAGGCGGTCAGCACCGTCTTGTCGTCGATTCTAACCGTTTCGGCAATCTCGCGCACGGCGTCTATCACCTTCATGTTCTCGTCAAACCGCATCCCCTGCTGGCTGTAATATCCGAACCGGACAGTGGCGCCTATGTCGAAATGTCCCGAGTCGGGAGCCACTTCGCCGAGCAGCATTTTTATGAGTGTGGACTTGCCCACGCCGTTGTCGCCTACTATTCCGACTTTGTCAAAGCGGGCGAAGATATAGTTCCAGTCATGCAGAATCACCTTGTCGCCCCATGCCTTGGATACATGCTGTGCTTCGAAAATCTTGTTTCCGATATAGGTGTTGTTGCCATGCAGAGCCATTTCTTTGGAGCGGGAGGCGCCACCCTCGCGGCGACGGCGTTCCAGGTCGTGGAAGTTGTCGATTCGATATTTGGCTTTGGAACCACGGGCCTGTGGCTGGCGGCGCATCCATTCCAGCTCGGTGCGCAGCAGGTTCTTGACTCGGGCAAGCTCGGCATCCAATGCCTCCTGGCGCTCGGCACGCTTGGCCAGGTAATAGTCGTAATTACCCTTGTAAGTGTAAATCTGCTGTCGGTCTATCTCTATAATCTTGTTGCACACGCGGTCCAGGAAATAGCGGTCATGGGTCACCATCAGCATTGTGGCGCGTGAGCGGGAGAGCCAATTTTCCAGCCACTCCACCATGTCGATGTCCAGGTGGTTGGTAGGCTCGTCCAGCAGAAGCATATCCGGCCCGCCCAAGAGCAGCCGCGCCAGGGAGGCCCGTTTGGCCTCGCCGCCGGAGAGGGAGCCCATGAGGCTGTCCGGAGATGGGAGACGCATGGAGCCGATGAGGCTGAGGGCGGCAGTCTGCGGGTCTGTCTCCGAGTGCGGGTCGGCGGGGGCACCGGCGGCCACGTAGGAAAGTAATGTCTGTGAAGGGGCGAACTGCGGCGTCTGGGCAAGGAAGCCCACACGCAGGCCGTTGCGGAAGATTACCGAGCCGCTGTCGGCCTCCTCGGTGCCGGCGATAATGGAGAGCAGGGTGGATTTGCCCGTACCGTTGGGGGCGATGATGCCGACTTTGTCTCCCTCGTAGATGCCGAATGTGACGTCGGCGAAGAGCAGTCTGTCGCCGTAGCTTTTTGTCAGCCCTTCTATTTGCAGATAACTTACCACTTGTACATGGGGGTTGAAAAAGGTCATGGAGCCGGTGTGCGCCCCATGACCTTTGTAGTTCTTAGGATGAGTTTGAGGCCGTTTATTTTAAAATAGCCTCTTGATTTCAGAGTTTTGCTATGACCTCTATTTCCACTAATGCCTGCTTGGGGAGTTCCTTCACGGCGAAGGCGCAGCGTGCGGGGAAAGGCTTTGAGAAGTATGTGGCGTAAACCTCGTTCATGGGGCCGAACAGGCTCATGTCGGCAAGGAAAACGGTTGTCTTGACTACGTTGTCGGTAGTGGCGCCGGCCTCGGCGAGGATAGCCTTCACATTCTCGAGGCTCTGAGTGGTCTGACCCTTGATGTCGGCGGGCATTGTTCCGTCGGCGGCGTTGATGGGAAGCTGACCGGAAACATAGAGGAAACCGCCGGCCTCGATGGCCTGGCTGTAAGGACCGATAGCGCCGGGTGCGCCGGCTGCGTTGATTTCTTTCTTCATGATGTAAATGCTTTATTTGGGAATTACAATTTTATGTGAGTGGAGCAGGAGTCGGAAGTATCCGCAACCACACTGCGAAATTACGAAAATTAATTGAAACAACCAAGCGCGGCGACTGCTGCATTTCGTTCTTGAATTTAGGGAAAAACATCAAATCGCCGATGTATTACGTGACTGAACTGCTTAATTATGGATTAAAACCAGTAAATCAATGAGGTTGTTTTGATATTTTTATCTATCTTTGCAGGGCAACCGGAGAAAGCACTCCGGCAAATGCTCTCATATTGGTCAAGCAGTTGGCGAATTTTAATGATTTCAAGGGGTAATACCCTTGAAATCGCTGGAAATCAGTGACCTGACCATTTTTGAAGCTAAACCATATTAAATGATTTTTAGCGTATTGATAAAATCGGTTATACGGCTTCGTTAATAGTCTGCGCCGAATAATTAAAAAATCACCGAAGTATTGCATTAATATAGGGATTGTGAAATGATGATGTTAAGCAGCAGACAGGTAATTGTTTTGGCTATCTGCGTGGTGGCAAGTGCGATTTCTTTCGCTGGAAACGTAACGGACGGCGAGTCGTTGAGACGGACATGTCAGCGAATGTCGGATAAGTTTGACTATGCGGGGTTATTGCAAAAGGGGAAGCATCTGCGTGACGTGGCTCTCAGGAACAAGGATATAAGGCTTGAAGCGTATGCCGACTACTATCTTGCCGCTTCCGAACTGAAAGTAGGTTCCGTCGGCAATGCGCGAGAATATGCTCTTGCGGCCGATTATCTGGCATCGCTGATACACAACGACACAATAAAGGCTTCTGCCTTGAATGTCCTGGGGATTATAGCAAACGAGTATGACGGCGACAATGCTATGGCGCTCGGTTATTATCTGAGCGCCATAGACTGCGCGCGTCGTACAGGCTATCAGCATTCGTTGGCCGGAATCTACAGCAACATATCCATTCTTTTCACCGCTCATAATGACACCGCTGGTCTGCGTTATTGCCGCGAAAGCTATAGGCTGAGCCAAGAAACCGGTAAGCCCGAAGACCTCTATTACCCGGCATGCAATCTCGCGACTGTCTATCTCCTCTGCGGTGACATTAAAAATGCTTACAAATACGCATCGGAAGCTATCGCTATCTCAGAGAAACATAAATTGCTTCGTCCTGAGATGGCAGAGATTCTAATGGGGAGTGTCCTGGGACGTCTAGGACGTATAGATAAGGCTAATGAACAGCTTGATAAGGCTATCGCTTCCCTGAAGATTCAGAAATCGTCAAGTTCGCTCCTCGCCCAGGCATATTTCGAGAAAGCGAAAATCCTACATGACACCGGCAAATTCCGGCTTTCAAATGATTTCTGCAACGATGCGCTTTCCTGTTACAAAGCCTTCGGGAATCGCAACTGCTTGACAGATATTTATGCCCTGATGGCCGACAATTATGAAAAACTCGGTGACACGTCTTCCGCCTACCTGATGCTGAAACAAGAGAACAGCGAAATAAAAAAGACTGTCAAAGTCCAGGATGCCACCGTTCACCGTGAGATAAGCCGCGCCTATGACCTTATGAAGAAAGAGAGACAGATAGAGATGCGCGACTTGCAGATTTTCCTACACAGGCAGAGGATATATTTGCTTACCGGTTTTCTTATTCTTATTGCTGCGGGCTTTTTCATCGCCATGCACTTTTACAGGAAGGAAAAGCGTCTTAATCGAAGAATCGTCAGCCAGTTCAATGAGCGGGAGTCTTTAGAAGAGCAGCTTAAGATATCGTCTCGAAAACCGGAAAGGATGCCTTCGGAGAAGACAGAACGTGCGATTTTTGATGAGCTGTGCCGTATGATGGACGATGAATCTCTCTATCTTGACAAAAACTTAAGTCGTGAAAGTCTTGCCGAGCTGTTGCAGACCAATCGTACTTACATTTCACAAATAGTCAAGGCAAATACCGGACAGACTTTGCCGCAGTGGATAAACAGCTACCGTATCAAAGCCGCCCGCCGGATGCTTTCAAATCCGGAATTCAAATCAGTGCCAATCAAGGAAATCGCCAATCGTGTCGGATTTACCAGCACCACTACTTTCAACGCCGTATTCAAGGAGAGCGTAGACCTGTCGCCTACGGCCTATAGGAAAAGCGCTCTTGAACTCCGCAAGCATGATAAGTGAGACGGATATCGTGCAGGTGTGTCCTGTTTTTTTTGAAAAATGCCATAAAAGGCAAAATCGTGGGTATCAATTTTTTAATAAGGCAAATTTGTTTTTTTAGAAAGGTTTGAAGGCTGAAATCCTTGTAGAATGATTTTAAATTTGCAATGTTTTAAAATTTAAAATCTCATGATTATGAAACACAGATTTACGCTCCTCGCGGCGGTCTCGCTGACGGCATCCGTGTTCGCACAGGATTTCACAGTCGACGACATCAAGTACAAAGTGTTGGAAGGCACGAAGACGTGTCAGCTGACAAACGGCAAAGAGGCAACAGGCGCTCTTGAAATTCCGGCAACGGTGAAATACAACGGTGAGGATTATTCCGTGATTAAAATCGGAGAAGAAGCTTTCATGGAGGATTCTCTTCTGACGTCCGTCAAAATTCCTTCGACGGTGACTGAAATCTCCTCATTCGCTTTCCGTGAATGTAAACGTTTGGAATCCGCTTCCATAGGTCCGAATGTCTCGGTAATTGGCGGCTCCGCGTTTTATGATTGTCCGCAACTGACATCTATTGTTATACCTGAGAAAGTTGAGGTACTTAATGCCGCTACGTTCAACAAATGCGTAAGTCTGGCGTCTGTGGAAATAAAAGGAACTGTAAAGTCGCTTGCATACGGCGTGTTTCAGGACTGTAAGTCTCTTACATCCGTGGATTTTAAGGAAGGTCTTGAAAGTATCGGATATGCGGCATTCTCGGGTTGCTCATCCCTGAAAAGACTTGCTTTGCCGGCGAGTGTCAGTTCTTTAGGCAACAGCTGTTTCCAAGGCTGTACTAACCTGGAGTCCATTGATGTCGCTGACGGAAACGCCTTCTACACGGCGATTGACGACGTACTCTATACCGCTGACTTTTCTCAGCTAATCAAGTGCGCTGCAAAGCATAGCGGAGAAGTAGTGGTTAAGAATGGCTGTAAGACAATTCTGTCACAGGCTTTCGAATACTGTGAAGGCCTTACTTCGATAACGCTTCCCTCCGGCCTTGAGAGTATCGGATATGCGGCATTTGATTCATGTACCGGAATTAAATATATGAGTATTCCCGAAGCGTGCCTGAAAATAGAAAACTATGCTTTTGACAACTGCTCTTCCCTCTCTACATTTTATCTTCCTTCAAAAATAGAGACACTCTCATTCGGACTATTGGCAAACTGCACGTCACTGACGAGTATATGGATTCCGAACTCTGTCAAGAATGTGATGCGTCAGGCTTTCCAGAATACCGGTATTACAGAAATCAGTCTGCCTGCAGCACTTGAATCTCTTGACCCGGCAGCCTTTTTGGAATGTTATGTCCTTGAGAATATCAATATCGCTGAGGAGTGCGCTGCTTATAAAAGTGTAGACGGAGTGGTCTATACCGCTGATCTGTCGACGGTAGTAACCTGCCCGAGTGGCAAGAAAGGCGACCTCGTTCTTCCCGAAGGACTTACCGAAATCGGACCTTTGGCATATGTCAATTGTCAGTATATCAAGAATGTCACACTTCCGGAAAGCATTCGGACCATCGGTATGTCGGCTTTTGAGAACTGCTATGCGCTCGAGACTATCAATCTCCCGGAGTCTATCGAATTTATGGACGAGGGAGTGTTCTTTAAATGTCTCTCTCTTAAGAATCTGACTTTCCCGCAGTCAATGAAGAAACTTCCGGTGCAGGTGTGTCAGCTATGCGAAAAACTGGAATGGGTAAAGCTTCCTGACAATCTCGAGGAAATCAGCTATGGCGCTTTCCAGAAATGCGAGAGTCTCAAAGAAATCAATATTCCCGAGACGGTTACCTCAATCGGCGATTATGCTTTTGTCTGGTGTACGAGTCTTAAGAAAGTGGTTATTCCCAACAATGTAACCTATTACGGGGATATGATTTTCGTGAAATGCACATCACTCGAAACTGTGGTGCTTTCGAATGGCAACGGGGGCCACGTGCCCAACATCCGGAATGCTATGTTTGCTCAGTGCGACAACCTTGAAAACATCGAAATTCCGGAGGGAGTAACGACAATTGCAGAATACGCATTCACTCTTTGTCCGAAGGTAAACGTTAAACTTCCCTCGACCCTGACTCAGATTGGTGGACAAGCCTTTCGCGGATGCGATTCTATGACGGCTATTGACTTCGGTCCCGATATGAAGTATGTCGGATATCAGGCGTTTATGGATTGTCCTAATTTGGTTAAAATCAACAGCGAGAATATTGACCCTCCGATACTTGACGGTCCTTGTTTCGATGAAAGCGCTTACTCTACAGTGGCGTTAACTGTACCTGCCACAGCTTTAGAAGCGTATAAAAACGCGCAAGAATGGCAGAACTTCACAGACATCAATGCAGTTGATGCTGTAAATCCGATTGACGCCGACGCAGACATCCGAATCAACGGACGTGATATCATAGTCAATAATCCTGTTTTTGTAGAGGTGTACAATTTATCCGGCAATGCAATCTTCAGGGGCATACCTGAAGGAGATACCATAACACTTCCCGAGAGCGGCATATACATTATCAAAGTCAACGGTAAGTCGCAGAAAATAGCTGTGAATTAACCATTAACGAAATATACTGATGTGAAGAATCCGTGTAGACGAATGTTAGCGCGGATTCTTCTATATGTATACCCGGGTTTCTTCTGCTATCATTCTGCATCTGATTCCCCATCTTACGCCAATATATGGGACGCTTACGACCGTGGTCCAAAATTATCTCGCTTTTTTGAGCGTTTGGAAACGGCGAGCCTCGGGATATGTCTCCGGGATATGTTTAATAACATATTTAAAAAATGGAGTGAAAAATTTGGCGGATTCAACTTTTTTGGATAACTTTGCGTTGTAGATATAAAGGCGGGAGGCAAGAAGCCTTTTCCACCTTACGGGGCAAGCGAGTCCCGCGCGAGAGACGCATCCCATACCACATCAAAGTAGATTGGGAAACTCATCAAATATTAATGAAATACCGAGACAAGCTTACTTTCTCAATGGCGGGCCGTGACTCCCTCTCCGGGAGTTGTCACCGTAAGGCGGCACGACGGATTACAAAGAGGAGGAGCACTCAAATCCTGTCATCCGGAGTTTCATCGCATCCTTTGATGTGGCTCTTATACGAGTCGTCTGTCCTTATGGACGGGCGACTCGCTTTTTGCATATTCTCTCTTTATCCGTCGGCTTACAGGTAATTTTTTGTGTCATGGCCGGACGTGAAAAATGCGACCTGCAAAATCGATAAAAACGGGCGTAAGGTTTCTCATTTCCTAAAAAATAGCTAAATTTGCGCCCTGAAACTATTTGCGAAGAGGCGGACATCCTAAGGGACCGTCTCTATCAACAATGTTTGTCAAAGAAAATGAAAGTATTAAGAACACGCCGAGAGCTGACCGAGTACGTCGCTTCCCAGAAGGCGCAGCACCATAGTGTGGGCCTGGTGCCCACGATGGGAGCTTTGCATCGTGGCCATCTCTCGCTCATGGACAGGGCGGTGGCCGAGAACGACAGGGTAGTGGCCAGCGTCTTTGTGAATCCCACCCAGTTCAACGACAAGAAGGACCTGGAATCCTATCCGCGCGACGAGCAGGCAGACTTCGCCTTGCTTGAGGGCGCGGGGGTAAGCGCTGTTTTCGCGCCCTCCGTAGAGGAGATTTATCCGCCGGAGGAGGCTTCCAGGCCCGCCCCGGTGTTTGACCTCGGCGCTGTGGCCGAGGTGATGGAAGGCAAATACCGTCCCGGACATTTTCAGGGTGTGGCGCGTATAGTTAGCCTGCTGATGCGTTTGGCGTCGCCGGACCGCGCCTACTTCGGGGAGAAGGACTTCCAGCAGATAGCTGTGATACGCCGCATGGCCGCCACCGAAGGGCTTGACTCCATTGACATAGTGGCTTGCCCTATACTTCGCGAGGAGGATGGCCTGGCTCTCTCGAGCCGCAACGTGCGCCTCACCCCGGAACAGCGCAAGACGGCGCCCGGCATACACCGCGTCATGGCCGAGAGTGTGGAATACAGTCGCACGCATACCCCTCGGGAGACTCATGACTTTGTGGTGGAGAGGGTCAACGCCCTGCCCGAGTGCGAAGTGGAGTACTATTCCATAGTCAGCTCAGTGAGCCTGCAAGAAGTCCGGGATTGGAACGAGTCCGAGGGTGTGACCGGTTGCATCACCGTTTATTGCGGGCCCGTACGCCTCATAGACAATATCCGTTATCGCGACCCGAAGTAAAGATACAGTCATGCTTATCGAGATAATGAAATCCAAGATTCACCGCGTCACTGTGACGCAGGCGAATCTGAACTATATAGGCAGCATAACCATTGACCGCAGGCTCATGGAGGCTGCCGGAATAATGGAGGGGGAGCGTGTCTATATCGTAAACAACAACAACGGCGAGCGCTTTGACACTTATGTCATACCCGGGGAGCCAGGTTCGGGTGTGATTTGCCTGAACGGTGCGGCGGCCCGCAAGGTTCAGCCCGGCGATGTGGTGATAATAATGGCTTACGCCCAGATGACTCCCGAGGAGGCCCGCAGCTTCAAGCCAAGGGTGGTATTCCCCGACACTCTCACTAACCAACTCTAAATAAACACATCTATTATATATGTTCGACAACTTATCTGAACGCCTTGAGCGCTCATTCAAGATACTCAAAGGCCAAGGCAAAATCACAGAAATCAACATTGCCGAGACCATGAAGGACGTGCGGCGTGCCCTGCTGGACGCCGACGTCAACTATAAGGTGGCCAAGACATTTACCGACACTGTGAAGGCCAAGGCTCTCGGTCAGGACGTAATCAACGCCCTCAAGCCCCGCGAGCTGATGGTGAAGATAGTACACGACGAGCTTACCGCCGTGATGGGCGGCACCTCGGTGCCTGTCACTATAAGCGGCAATCCCTCGGTGATACTGATGAGCGGCCTGCAGGGTTCGGGTAAGACGACATTCTCCGGCAAGTTGGCCAAACGACTGCGCTCCACCAAGGGTAGGAATCCTCTGTTGGTGGCGGCTGACGTTTACCGTCCGGCGGCTATCGAACAGCTCAAAGTGCTGGGACAGAGTATAGATGTGCCCGTGTACAGCGAGGAGGAGAACAAGAATCCGGTAGAGATTGCGCGCAATGCCATTTCATACGCCAAGAGCCATCACTATGACCTAGTGATAGTCGACACGGCAGGTCGTCTGGCTGTGGATGAGCAGATGATGAACGAGATTGCCGCAATAAAGGAAGCCATTCGCCCCCAGGAGACTCTATTCGTGGTAGATGCCATGACGGGTCAGGACGCGGTGAACACCGCCAAGGAATTTAATGACCGTCTGGATTTTGACGGCGTTGTCCTGACCAAACTGGACGGCGACACACGTGGCGGCGCGGCTCTCTCCATCCGCACTGTGGTGAACAAGCCCATTAAGTTCATCGGCTCGGGCGAGAAGCTGGAGGATGTCCAGGAGTTCAATCCCGAAGGCATGGCAAGCCGTATTCTCGGCATGGGAGATATTGTGGAACTTGCCACCCGCGCCCAGCAGATTTACGACGAGAAGGAGGCCAAGAAACTGGAGGAGAAAATACGTAAAAACAAGTTCGACTTCGAGGATTTCTACAAGCAGATACAGCAAATCAAGAAGATGGGTAACCTCAAGGACCTGGCCTCTATGATTCCGGGTGTGGGTAAAGCTATAAAGGATATAGATATAGATGACAATGCTTTCAAGAGCATCGAGGCCATAATCAATTCCATGACCCCGTATGAGCGTCACAATCCGGAAATCATAAACTCTTCGCGCCGGCAGCGTATAGCCAAAGGTTCCGGCACCGGAATACAGGAGGTGAACCGTCTGCTGAAGCAGTTCGAGGAGACTCGCAAGGTGATGAAGATGGCCACGACCAAGAATCCCATGAAGATGATGCGCCAGATGCGTCAGGCTCAGAAAGCGCAGAAACACATGCGCTGACAATAGAAATATTTATTTCATAAACGTTTGTAATTATGATACTTATAGACGGAAAGCATACAGCGGACGTTATAAAGAAAGAGATAGCCGCCGAGGTAGCCGCCATGGTAGCGGCCGGCGAGCGTCCGCCCCACCTGGCGGCGGTATTGGTAGGCCATGACGGCGGCAGCGAGACCTATGTGGCCAATAAGGTCAAGGCCTGCGAGATGTGTGGCTTCAAGAGCAGCCTGCTCTGTTTCGATGATGACATAACAGAGGAACAGCTCCTTTCCGAGATAGAAAGACTCAACGACGACCCCGATGTGGACGGCTTCATTATTCAGCTTCCCCTGCCTCGCCATATTGACGAGCAGAAGGTGACGGAGGCTGTGAATCCAGCCAAGGATGTGGATGGTTTCCATCCCGTGAACGTGGGCAAACTGAGCATCGGCCTGCCCTGCTTCAAGAGCGCCACTCCCTCGGGAATAATCGACTTGCTGGAGCGTTACAATATCCCGACTCGCGGCAAACATGCCGTAATCTTAGGACGCAGCAACATAGTGGGCAAGCCTATCGCTTCGCTGCTGATGCAGAAGGCTCAGCCGGGCAACTGCACCGTTACAGTCTGTCACAGCGCTACCCCTAATATAAAGGAGATCTGCAGCGAGGCCGATATTATCGTCGCCGCCCTGGGCAGTCCCATGTTTGTGAAGGAGGATATGGTCAAGGAGGGAGCTGTGGTCATAGATGTGGGCACTACCCGTGTGCCTGACTCCACCCGCAAGAGCGGTTTCCGCCTGTGTGGCGATGTGGACTTCGAGCATGTGGCTCCCAAATGCTCCTACATCACTCCCGTGCCGGGGGGCGTAGGTCCCATGACCATCTGCTCCCTTATGAAGAATACGCTTCAGGCCCGTAAGCAGGCCAAGCGCTGAAACAGTCATGAAGAGGGTCGGTATCTTCTCGCTGGGCGCATTGTGTCTGATGTGCTCCTGTTCGCGCGCTGCCGTTCAGCCGGACAGCGCGGACTCTACGGCGCGGATTGAAGAGCTTGCCTCCGGTCCGGCTCAGGCTACCCTGCTTTTTGTGGGCGATGCCATGCAGCATCAGGCACAGCTGGACCGCGCACGCGAGTTAGGTGGCGGCGACAGTTGGGATTACACAGGTTATTTCACTTTGCTGGAGCCGGAGATAAAGGGCGCCGACTACGCGATTGTAAACCTCGAGACACCGTTAGGTGGAGGCAAGGGAGGCTATACCGGGTTCCCTTGCTTTTCCGCTCCGGACGAATTTGCCGTCGCCCTGAAAGATGCCGGCTTTGACCTCTTCCTCACAGCCAATAACCATACTCTGGACCGTGGAGACTACGGGTTGCGCCGCACTCTATCGACCCTTGATTCCCTCAAGGTGGACCATATAGGCACATACCGTGATAAGGCCGAGAGAGAAAAACTTGTTCCATTTGTCCGCGAAGTAAACGGAATCCGCATAGGATTCCTGAACTATTCCTATGGCACCAACGGCATCGCGGCCAGGGATGGCGCCGAGGTATCGCTTATAGACAAAGAGACAATGGCCCGCGAGATGAAAAAAGCCCGCGAAGCCGGTGCTGAACTGCTCGTGGTCATGCCTCATTGGGGTGTGGAATATGTACTGAATGAGAACGCGCAGCAGCGCGATTTGGCCCGGTATCTGATAGACCAGGGCGCCGATTTGATTATAGGAAGCCATCCTCATGTGGTACAGCCCATGAGGGTTGTACGCTCAGACAGGTATGACAAGGATGTGCTTGTAGTCTATAGCTTGGGTAATTTCGTCTCCAACATGAAGACTGGCGATACACGTGGCGGCGCCATGGTCACAGTCGTGGTGGAGCGAGACGCACAGGGCGACGCACACTTCAGTTCCGCCGCATACGACACATTCTATGCCGCCAAGCCTGATGGTTCGGCACGCTCCAATTTCCGTGTGATACCGTCCTGGCACGCCTCTGAAATTCCGGTCTCTCAACGCGGTTGGTGGAATACCTTCGACTCCTCGGCGCGTCGTCTCTTCTCTCGCGAGAACGTGAACGTGCCTGCTGCAGAACATAAGTAAGACAATCTCCCTTAAAAAGCCTTATATGGCTATCGGCAAGCTACTTGTAATAATAAATCCGAAATCAGGCACTCGCTCCCGGGCGGGACTGGAGGGTGTGGTGCGGGACATACTCGGGCCGCAGGCTGATATCGTGTACACCGAGCGGCCGGGCCATGCCTCCGAGCTGGCGCGCAAAGGCGCGTCCGACGGTTATAGGCGTATTGTAGCCATAGGTGGGGACGGAACTGTCAACGAGACTGCCTGCGGTCTTGTCGATACGGGTGTACCCATGGCTATAGTCCCTTTCGGAAGCGGGAATGGCCTGGCCCGACATTTGCATATATCCATGAAGCGGGAGGCGGCATTGCGCCTGGCTGCGTCCGGCAAGGAGGTGGATATAGACAGCGGCATAGTGGGAGAGCGCCGTTTTTTCTGCACTATGGGGGTAGGCTTCGATGCCCAAGTGAGCCATGAGTTCGCCAATGCCTCGCGGCGCGGAATGTTGACTTACTCTCGCATAGCTTTCGGCAACTTTCTGCATTATTCCCCTGAGGAGTACCGCATTGAGATAGACGGGTCTGTCTTTGATTTCAAGGCCTTTCTGGTGGCCGTGTGCAACGCTTCGCAATACGGCAACAACGCCTTCATCGCTCCCCACGCCTCAATGGCCGACGGATTGCTGGATGTGACTGTAGTAGAGGGAGGTAATCTCGGCAGCCTGGCCACTGCCGGAGTGCGCCTCTTCACACAGAAACTGGACCGCAGCCACATAGTACACATTTTGCGTGGCAGCCATATAGTCATAACCCGGCAGGGGGCCGGTCCCGGACATATCGACGGCGAGGCCGTGGATTTCCCTGCGGTGCTGGATATAGCCTGCCGTCCCAAGTCATTGCGTGTAGTGGTGCCGGAGGAACTGCAGGTACCCCGTAATTGACCGTGCCATACCGACGATAAGAGAGAGCTATGATTTAGAGGTCGCTTATAATTTATCAGGCTTGGAAGCGCTTTGGTGTCTCCGTATTTGTCTAATTGATAGGTGGATGTGTCAAATATGTTTTATAACATATTTTTAGAAGCTGTTTTTGGGGTAAAAATTGTGCCGAAAAAGTTGCGGGGTACGTAAAAAGGTTGTAATTTTGAGCCGAATTTCAAGGGGTGAGGTAAAGGACTTTCCCCGGGCAAGGATGCCATGAACATCCGTATAAGCCCGCAAGGATGGTTCCAGGCCGGAATGGATTCCCCTGCAATATCCTGACAGAATAAGAAACTAATAGAAAACCCATAAATCTCTATTACCTATGAACATTAATGAAATCATGGCCAATCTTGAGGCCAAGCACCCTGGCGAGAAAGAATATCTCCAGGCAGTGAAAGAGGTACTTCTCTCAGTAGAAGAGGTGTACAACCAGCATCCTGAATTTGAGAAGGCTCGTCTCATTGAGCGTATGGTAGAGCCCGACCGTATCTTCACATTCCGCGTTACTTGGGTAGACGACAAGGGTGAGGTACAGAACAACATAGGTTACCGCGTACAGTTCAACAACGCCATTGGCCCTTACAAAGGCGGTATCCGTTTCCACGCTTCCGTGAACCTGTCCATTCTGAAGTTCCTCGGTTTCGAGCAGACTTTCAAGAACGCGCTGACCACACTCCCCATGGGTGGCGGCAAGGGTGGTTCCGACTTCTCCCCCCGTGGCAAGAGCGACGCTGAAATCATGCGTTTCTGCCAGGCTTTCATCCTGGAACTGTGGCGTAACCTCGGTCCCGACCGCGACGTTCCCGCCGGTGATATAGGTGTAGGCGGCCGTGAGGTCGGTTATATGTACGGTATGTACAAGAAACTCGCCCGCGAGAACACAGGTACATTCACAGGCAAGGGCCTGAGCTTCGGTGGTTCACGTATCCGTCCCGAGGCTACCGGTTATGGCGCAATCTACTTCGTACAGAACGTTCTGAAGCAGAACTGGAACGAGACTATCGAGGGCAAGACAATCGCTATCTCCGGTTTCGGTAACGTAGCTTGGGGCGCTGCCAAGAAGGCTACAGAGCTCGGTGGTAAGGTAGTTACCATCTCCGGCCCCGACGGTTACATCTACGACCCCGCAGGTCTCAACGAGGAGAAAATCAACTATATGCTGGAGCTCCGCGCTTCCGGTAACGACATCGTAGCTCCCTACGCTGAGAAGTTTGCCGGCTCACAGTTCTTCCCCGGCCGCAAGCCCTGGGAGCAGAAGGTAGACATCGCTCTTCCCTGCGCAACTCAGAACGAGCTCGGTGGCGAGGATGCCAAGGCTCTCGTCGCCAACAAGGTTCAGATGTGTGCCGAGGTTTCCAACATGGGTTGCACACCCGAGGCAATCGACACATTCATCGCCAACAAGATTATCTATTGCCCCGGTAAGGCTGTTAACGCCGGTGGTGTAGGTGTATCCGGTCTCGAAATGAGCCAGGATGCCGAGCACCTGCAGTGGAGCGCCGAGGAGGTAGATGCCAAGCTGCACGAGATGATGAACTCCATCCACGCTGCTTGCGTTGAGTATGGCACACAGGCTGACGGCTACATCAACTACATGAAGGGCGCTAACATCGCCGGCTTCATGAAGGTTGCTGACGCTATGCTCGGTCAGGGTATCATCTGATAACACCTAATTAAAGATAGAAAAGGAGTCACCGCTTCTGCGGAGGCTCCTTTTTTACGTGTGTCAGTGATGCCTGTAAAAGCAGCGAGACAGTAATCCGTCGCTATTTAGCGTGGCGAGTTGTGATTTTGGATTATTTTAGTTAATTTTGTACTCTATTGATGAGACAGTCTCCAAACAGTCTCTTGATTACTGTTTCTGTATCATTTACAGTTTCTTAAGGTTTGCCCGTTTTTTCAGATGAAGTTTTGCGATATAATCGGACAGGAAAAGGTGAAATCGCGTCTTCGCGATATGGTGGATGGCGACCGGTTGCCTCATGCGTTGCTGCTGCATGGGCCTGCGGGTGTCGGCGCATTGGCCATGGGGCGTGCGTTGGCGCAGTATGTACATTGCCGAAACCATGTTGACGGTGACAGCTGTGGCGTGTGTCCGGCATGTCTACAGCATCAGAGCCTGAACAACGCCGACATGTACTTTGTTTACCCGATAGTCAAGAAAAAGAGCGAGGGGCTGATACTCAGCGGCGATTATGCACCGGAGTGGCGTGAGTTCATAGAGCGCGGCCCGTATGCCTCTTGGGAGGACTGGATCGAGTCAAGCAAAGCGGGCAATTCGCAGCCGGCCATCTATGTGGACGAAAGTGCCGAGATAGTGCGGCGTATGAATATGTCCAGCTATTCGGCCCGTTACAAGATAGTGTTGATGTGGCTGCCTGAGCGTCTCCAGTCCGAAGCGGCCAATAAGCTGCTGAAGATAATAGAGGAACCTTTTGCCGACACCTTGTTTATCCTTGTGAGCAACGATGTCTCCGCCATTCTTCCGACCATCTACTCGCGTACTCAGAGGGTGGAGCTTCCCCTCCTTGGAATAAACGAGATAGCTTCGGCCTTGGAGCGGGACTACGGGATGGATTCTACGGCTGCATACTCTGTGGCCGTACGGAGCGAGGGTAGCATGACCACGGCTATCGCTCTGACGGGTACTGATGGAGAACATGCCGGTTTTGCCCGGCTGTTCCGTGAAATGATGCGTCGCGCATATTCTCGCGATGTGAAGAAATTGAGGGAAACAGCCGATGAAATAGCCGGTATGGGACGGGAGAAGAGCCGCCGCTACCTGGCATATTGCTGCGATATGGTGCGCGAGAATTTTGTCTACAATATGCGGGTGGCGTCCCTGCTGAACATGGACAGGGAGGAGATGGACTTTTCGTACCGATTCGCCCCGTACATAAATGCGGCCAACGCCGAGAGGATGCTGGACCTGTTCGGTACGGCTTCGGCAGACATAGCGCGAAACGCTTCTGCCAAAATAGTAATGTTCGACACCCTGTTGCAGCTGATAGTGCTTATTCTGACGAAGCCTGAAAGCTGAAACATATTTGATGTAAAATAAACTAAATATCAGAGAGATAATATGAAACCTACATTGTACATCCTGGCTGCCGGTATGGGCAGCCGTTACGGCGGTCTTAAGCAGCTCGACGGTCTGGGCCCGGCCGGCGAGACAATCATGGACTATTCCGTGTATGACGCATTGCGTGCCGGATTCGGCAAGATAGTGTTTGTAATCCGCCACGACTTCGAGCAGGACTTCCGCGAGAAGGTACTTTCCAAATATGAGGGCCATGTGCCCACAGAGGTAGTGTTCCAGAGCATCGATGCGCTGCCCGTGGGCTATACCGTGCCCGAAGGACGTACCAAACCCTGGGGTACAAACCATGCCGTACTCATGGGCAAGGATGCCATTAAAGAGCCTTTTGCAGTCATCAACGCTGACGATTACTACGGTGCCGAGAGTTTTCAGCTTCTGGCAGACTTCCTGCGTAGTGTGGAGGGCAAGAAGAATGAATACTGCATGATTGGTTTCCGCATCGAGAACACTCTGAGCGAGAACGGCGGTGTGAGCCGAGGCCTGTGTGAGGTGAGCTGCGACGGCTATCTGACGGGTGTAAATGAGTGCCACGGCATACGGATGAAGGACGGCAAGCTGATACAGCTTGTGGACGGTGAGGAGAAACCCTTCCCGGAGGGCGCATCCGTGAGCATGAATATGTGGGGCTTCACTCCCGACTATTTCGAGTACTCACAGGAGGCACTGCTGAAGTTCCTGGCTGAACACGGCAACGAGCTGAAGAGCGAGTACTACATCCCCACAGTGGTTAACGACCTGATTAACTCCGGCACAGTGACCCTGAAAGTAATACAGACCCCGAGCCGTTGGTTCGGCGTTACATTCGCCGCTGACCGTCCGGCCACAGTGGAGCGTTTCGCCGCCTTGGCCAAAGAGGGCATATATCCGACACCTTTATTCAAAAATTAATGCTATGGCAACAAAAATCTTAGTGACAGGCGGTACCGGCTACATCGGTTCCCACACAGTGGTAGAGCTGCAGAGCGCAGGCTACGAGGTAGTTATAATTGACAATCTGAGTAACTCAAATATCGGTGTGCTGGACGGCATCGAGGCTATCAGCGGTGTCCGTCCCGCCTTCGTGGAGGGGGATGTCACCGACCGCGATACGGTGAAGAAGCTCTTTGAGGAACATCCGGGCATCAAAGGAATCATCAATTTCGCAGCCTCCAAGGCCGTAGGCGAGAGTGTGGAGAAGCCGCTTCTCTATTATCGCAACAACCTTGACTCTCTGATGAATCTCCTGGAGTTTATGCCTGAGTTCGGCGTTAAGGGAATTGTGTTCTCCTCCTCATGCACCGTCTACGGAGAGCCGGATGTCAATCCTATTGACGAGACAGCCCCCATAAAGCCCGCCACGTCTCCCTATGGCAACACCAAGCAGATAAGCGAGGAGATAATCACCGACTATATACGCTCCGGCGCACCCATCAAGAGTATCCTGCTGCGTTACTTCAACCCGGTGGGGGCGCATCCCAGCGCCCTCATAGGCGAGCTGCCCCTGGGCGTGCCCAACAATCTGGTGCCCTACCTTACCCAGACAGCGGCCGGTCTGCGCAAGGAGCTTACAGTGTTCGGCGATGACTACAATACGCCTGACGGCAGCTGTATCCGCGACTTTATTGATGTCGTGGACCTGGCCAAGGCCCATGTGGCGGCCATACACCGTATGCTTGACAAGGAGGACACCGATGCCGTGGAAGTGTTCAATCTCGGCACGGGGCGCGGTGTGTCCGTGCTTGAGCTGATAGACAGCTTCGAGCGTACTACAGGAGTAAAGGTACCCTATAAGATAGGTCCGCGCCGTGCCGGCGATATCGAGCAAATCTGGGCCATTCCCACCAAGGCCAACGAAGTGCTCGGCTGGAAGGCGGAAGTGCCTATTGACGAAACCATGCGCAACGCATGGGCATGGCAGTGCCACCTGGCTGAAAAGTAAATCCATCCCCATACAAACAAAAGCCGTTGGTTTTCGTACTCCCTAAAAGTACGGAAACCAACGGCTGAATTATTGGGATGCGGTGGGTGTCAGACGCTGCATAGAGCCTTGTAAGGGCAATAGCGGCAGGGG
>ERZ860264.1012-NODE-1012-length-21643-cov-5.115249_pt1 | contig 21643 bp, 19 predicted proteins | sample MGYA00509980_ERZ860264 | MGnify/ENA primary metagenome ERZ860264 (study PRJEB30046, sample SAMN00715212) | human gut metagenome | study: EMG produced TPA metagenomics assembly of the A metagenome-wide association study of gut microbiota in type 2... | reverse complement strand
CTGCAGCTCTTCGAGACCGCGGATACCGCCTACGAAGTCAATGCGCTTGTCGCTGCGGAGGTCGGTGATGCCCAGGATATCGCGCAGGATGAGGTTGGAGCTTACTGTAACGTCAAGGACACCGATGGGGTCTTTGTCGTCGTAAGTGCCTTCCTTGGCCGTGAGGCTGTACCATTCGCCGTCCAGGTAGAGGGCGAAGTTGTGGAGTGCGTTGGGGTGATAAATCTCTTTGCCTTTCTTCTCTACGATGAAGTTCTCGGCTACCTTGTCCAGGAACTGGGCGGGAGTGAGGCCGTTGAGGTCGCGGACTACGCGGTTGTAGTCAATAATCTTGAGGTGGCTTGCGGGGAAGGCTACGGCCAGGAAGTAGTTGTACTCCTCTTTGCCGGTGTGGTTGGGGTTATTCTTGGCCTTCTCGGCGCCTACAAGGGCGGCGGCGGCGCTGCGGTGGTGACCGTCGGCGATGTAGAGGTTGGGGATGGCTGCGAATTCCTCGGTAATCTTATTGATGGTCTCTTCGTCTTCGATTACCCAGAAAGTGTGGCCGAAACCGTCGGGAGCTATGAAGTCGTACTCGGGAGTGCCGGCTGTCACCTTGTCGATAATCTCCTGCAGACCCTTGTTGTCGGGGAAAGCGAAGAATACGGGTTCTATGTTGGCATTGTTCACGCGCACGTGTTTCATGCGGTCTTCCTCTTTGTCGCGGCGGGTCAGCTCATGCTTTTTGATACGGCCTTCCATGTAATCGTCCACCCAAGCGGCGACTACGAAACCGTACTGAGTGCGGCCGTCCATAGTCTGGGCGTAGATATAGTATTTCTCCTTATTGTCCTGTACGAGCCATCCCTGCTTCTGGAAGTTGTTGAAGTTCTCTACGGCCTTCTTGTAAACGGCGGGGTCATGCTCGTCAAAGCCGGGCTCGAAGTCAATCTCGGGTTTGATGATGTGGTAGAGGGATTTGGGGTTGCCTTCAGCTTCGGCGCGGGCTTCCTCGGAGTTAAGCACGTCGTAGGGGCGTGAAACTACTTCTTCTACCATGGACTTGGGGGGACGTACCCCTTTGAAAGGTTTTACTCTTGCCATTTTGTTTTTGGTATTATGTTGATTTTATGGAAAATATATCGGATTATTTTTTCAGTTCGATGGTCTGCTCGCGGTCCGGGCCTACGCTGACGATGCAGACGGGCACGCCCAATTCCTTCTCCAGGAAAGCGAGATAGCTGTTGAACTCGGCGGGGAACTGTGAGGGGTCAGTCATCTTTGTCATGTCGGTTTTCCAGCCGGGGAACTCGGTGTAGACGGGTTCTATGGGCAGGGTGTTCACATCGAATGGGAAGCGGTCGGTCTCCCGGCCGTCGATGCGGTAAGCGGTGCAGGCTCTGATGGTGTCGAAACCGTCCAGCACATCGCTCTTCATCATTATCAGCTTGGTGACTCCGTTGACCATAATCGCGTATCTGAGCGCTACGAGGTCAATCCATCCGCAGCGTCTTTCGCGTCCTGTCACTGCTCCGTACTCATGGCCGAGGTCACGCAGTTTCTGGCCTGTCTCGTCGAAAAGTTCGGTAGGGAAGGGGCCGCTTCCCACTCGGGTGCAGTAAGCCTTGAATATGCCGTAGACATCGCCTATGCGTCGGGGAGCCAGGCCCAGGCCCGTGCATGCGCCGGCGCTGATTGTGTTGGATGATGTGACAAAGGGATATGAGCCGTAGTCCACATCGAGCATGGTTCCCTGAGCGCCCTCGCAGAGTACGCTCTTGCCTTGGTCGAGGAGGGCGTTTATCTCGTATTCGGAGTCGATGAGGGGATATTCCTTGAGGTATTCCACCGCCTCCAGCCATTGCTTTTCCAGCTCGTCCACGTCGGTGTCGCCACCGAGGTCCTCAAGCATACGGATGTGGCGCGCTTTGGCGGCGGCGTATTTGGCGTCGAAGTCGTGGAGCAGGTCGCCCACGCGCAAGCCGTTGCGGGAAATCTTATCCGTGTATGTGGGGCCTATGCCTTTGCCGGTGGTGCCGATTTTTCCGGCGCCTTTGAGGGCTTCGTTGGCGGCGTCAAGGCGACGGTGCGTGGGCAGGATGAGGTGGGCCTTCTTGGAGATGCGCAGTATTTTCTTAAGGTCTACGCCGCTCTTCTCCAGGGCTTTTGCCTCATCGGCGAAGAGCAGGGGGTCCAGCACTACGCCGGAGCCTATGAAATTTGCGTTCTCGTTTTGGAAGACACCGGACGGAATGGAACGGAGTACATATTTCTTACCCTCGAACTCAAGGGTATGGCCGGCGTTGGGGCCGCCTTGAAATCTTGCCACCGCGTCGTAACGGGGGGTTAGCACGTCCACTACTTTTCCTTTGCCTTCGTCTCCCCACTGGAGACCCAGAAGCACGTCTGCTTTCATTTTATGCGATAATGTTTTAGCCCGCATGACAGCGGGTCCGGTTAATTGTCGTCAGAGTCAGCCTCGGCGCAAGCGCTGCACAAGCCGTAGATGTAGGCCGAGAGGTGAGTAGGCCTGAAGCCGGCATATCGTCCGGGACTGAGCAGGGAGTTGATTTCGGGGGCGGACTGCTGTTCCTCCACCTTGCCGCAGCGGTTGCAGATAAGATGCAGGTGCGAGCCGGTGGCGCGCTCGAACAGGGCCTCGCCGCCTGCGCTGCCGAAGTGGTGGCGGCGCAGCACTCCGCAGTCTTCAAGCAGGCCTATGGTATTGTATACCGTGGCACGGCTTACATGATAACCGTCGTTCTCCAGCACGCAGTGCAGGTCTTCGGCACCGAAGTGTCCGCGAAGTGTCCATGCGGCTTTCAGGACCGCGAAGCGTTCCTGGGTTTTGCGCAGGTGTTTATCCTCCAGCCACCGGTTGAAGGTCTTCACTGCCTGTATGTAGCTTTCCTGGCCGGTCATGTGTCTGACATTGTTGTCGCCGCAGGACCATAAGGCCCTACGACACTGCAAAATTACAAAACTTAACCGACATTACAAAACGAAAAGCGCACGAACCCCTGTTTGTAAGTTTGAGGCGATATCAGGAGTGTGCCCGGATATATCCGGGCACACTCCTGATATCGGTTTTACGGTTGTCTCAGTTGTCGTCGACGCGGCGTAAAGTGAGAATACACTGGCCTTGGGCGTCCAGCAGGTCTACCGAGGCGGTATTTACGGGACGGGCCACTGTAACCTCTTCGAGAGCCACGAGCAGAGAGGTCTCCAGTTCGATGTCCGGACACATCATGCGGGTGGTGGAAAGGTTGGTGAAGGTGAGGGCGCCGGGGCTGAGCATATCGGGAATCAGGGTGCCGTTCAGTATGTTGCAGCCCGTGTTGCCATGTATTTTCTGCTCCTCCACATCTATTACGAGCTTGATGTCCGGCTTGTCGACAGGTGTCCGGCCGAGGGCTGACACTGTCCATGTGCCGTTCAGGAACTCGTAGTTCTGATGCACGAGGGTCATCAGTGGCTTGTAGTCGGCGGAGAGCAGAGTCACTTTGTAGAGGAGGTTCTCTCTGCTCCAGGTGTAGTGCCTTGTGAAGCCGAGGGCCTGATTGATGTCTGTCTCGGAAAGTCCCTCGGTGGCGCACAGGCGCATTGTGGTGGCAAGTTCGGAGAATGAGAGAGTGGAGTCCGCGGGATTGGAAGTGTATGAGCCGTTCAGCACGTTGCAGCCATTGTTGCCGTACACGCGGTGTGTCTCGGTCTCGAACTTCAGGTATGGCGGTTCCTCGCCCACGGCCTTTTTGCCGCCCACTTCGGCGATGGCCCAATAGCCTCCTATAGCGCCATGTTCCAGAGCCTTGGACCTGTATTCGGCATTAGAGGCGGGAGTGGTCACCGTCTCGCGGTCAGAGGGGAGCTGGGCTTCTGTCTTTACATTTTTCTGCATCAGAGAGCAGGAGGTAAGCGCTGCCGAGGCGAGGGCGAGCGCCGTTATAAGGGATAAGTCGGATTTCTTCATATCTTAACGGTGTTTTTAATTTGAGTCTGTAACAGTGAAAAAGTTTAATAAGAGAGTTTCTTAATCGCCCCAATGGCGACGGAGCGGATATTCGGAGGGTCGGAACAGGAGCCTCAGGGAGGTGGAATAAGTGAGGTAGTTCCAGCACCAGGTTATAAAGACAGTCAGTTTGTTGCGCATCCCCAGGATGGAGATAAGGTGTATGCCCATCCAGGCCCACCAGGCAATGCGTCCTGAAATGACATGTCCCCTGATGTTTGCCACCGCACGGTTCTTGCCTACGGTGGCCATGCTCCCCTTGTCTTTGTAGACGAAAGGCTTCGGGGGATTGCACCCGTTAAGGTTGTCGGCCAGCCGGCGGGCCATCTGAATGGCTACCTGTGCCACCTGCGGATGCCCATGGGGCGCTTCCGGGGTCATGCAGAGGGCTATGTCTCCGATGGCGTATACATCCGTGAGTCCTTTTACCGCGCAGAAAGGGTCGGTAAGTATACGTCCTCCGTGGCCTATGGTTTCCGGGGGGAGTCCGGGCATCGGCTCGCCTGTTATTCCTGCGGTCCATATCAGTGTTTCCCAATATTCCGAAGAACCGTCGGCAAAAGTGACCGTTTTGTCCTTGTAGTCCTTCATGACCGTGTTCAGCCGCACTTCCACCATCAGGCTGCGCAGATATTCGACAGCCTTGGCTCCGGCCTTCGCCTCCATGGAGGAAAGAAGTCCGTCACTGCCCTCCACCAACACGATGCGTACCTCGTCCGGTTCCAATTCCGGATATTCGCGCGGCACTATATCCTTCTTCATTTCGCCGAGCGCGCCGGCTATCTCCACGCCGCTGGGGCCGCCGCCCACTACAAGGAAACTGAGCAGCTCGCGGCGACGGGCCGGGTCTTTACAGATAGCTCCGCGCTCCAGACGGTCCAGGATTTCATCGCGGGTGTGGGAAGCCTCGGCAATGGTCTTGATGCCGAAGACACTCTGCCGTAGAGCGTCTATGCCGAAAAAGTTGTTGGTACAGCCGGCGGCAATCACCAGTTTGTCGTAGGTTATCGTCTCGTAGCCGGTAGTGACGGTCTTGTTCCGGGTATCGATGTCATGGATGTGGCCCATGTGGTAAGATATGTCCTTGCCATGGCGTTTGAACTCGCGACGTAGCGGAAAGGCTATGGAGGAAGCGTCCAGGCCTGAAGAGGCCACCTGATAGAACAGAGGGGGAAAGCCGTGGAAATTGTTGCGGTCCACGACCTTTACCCCGAACTTCTCAGGGTCAAGGCGTTTGGCGAGATTCAGCCCTGCGAATCCGCCACCTATTATTACTATTTGCTGCCGTGAGTCCATACTACTTGTATAACGGCGACGCCGCTCTTTGGTTCAACGGCAGAGGCGCGAGTGCAGCAGATTCACGAATTCATGATTCTTGATTCCCCAGGAGGGAGCAGCAAGCAGCTGAGGCGGGCATTGGGCGGTGAAGCGCTCTATGGCCGTGGTGCGGGGCACGAGGGATATAATGTCGCGGCAGAGGCTGATGTATTCCTCCAGCGAGAATGTGCGGAAGTCGGGAAAATCCTCAAATCCGGAGGGGAGGGGCAGTCCGTTCTGAAGGGCGTTCCATATTTCCCACAGAGCGGTTCCTTTCACCACCTGAAGCTGGTGGAATTTGAGAATGTCTATGCCCCGGGCGCAGATGAGGTTTACGGTATGGAGCATCATCTGAAGAGACTCGCCGGGGAGTCCCATAATGAGGTGGGCTCCGGTGCGGATGCCTGCATGGCGGGTGGCGGCTATGGTCTCCAGGGCACATTCGGCTGTATGTCGGCGCCGGATTAGGTCGAGTGTAGTGTCATGCAGGGACTCCACCCCGTATTCCACGATTACGGGGACACGGGAGCGGTTCACCTCGGCGAGGTAGTCAAGCAGGGCAGGGGGCATACAGTCGGGACGTGTGCCTATGACCAGTCCCACTGTTCCGGGGCAATAGAGGGCCTCCTCGTAGGCCGCCTGCAGTTCCGCTAAGGGGGCGTGAGTGGATGTGTAGGCCTGAAAATAAGCCAGATACTGCATTGAGGGATACTTGCGGGCGAAGAAACGCCTGCCCTGCTCTATCTGGGCGCGTACCGACCCGGCAGTGTGGCAATAAGAGGGGGAAAAGGCGCTGTTGTTGCAATAGATACAGCCGCCCCGACCCAATGTGCCGTCCCGGTTGGGGCAGTTATGGCCGGCGTCAATGGATATTTTCTGCACCTTGACCCCGGGGAACAAGCGGGTCAGGAAGTCCGAATATTCAGTGTAAAAACGTCCCACGCCACCTTTCAGATTTTGTCGGAACGGCGCAGTAACAGCGCGTCGAGCAGCACCAGTGCCCCCATAGCCTCCACCACCGGTACCGCGCGAGGTACCACACAGGGGTCATGGCGTCCGGTCATGGATAAGACAGTGGCTTCACCTCGGTCATTCACCGTCTGTACAGGTTGCATGAGTGTGGGGGCGGGCTTGAAGGCTACGGAGAAGCAGATGTCCATGCCGTTGGATATTCCGCCCTGGATACCCCCTGAGAAGTTGGTGCGGGTGGTTACGGGGTCTCCCGGCACAAAGATGTCCGCTGTTTCGGCTCCCGTGGCTGTGGCGGCAGCGAATCCGAGTCCATATTCAAAACCCTTGGCAGCAGGTATGCTCAGCATGGCTGAGGCGAGCATAGCCTGGAGCTTTCCGTAGAGGGGTTCGCCCAAGCCGGCGGGCACACCGGTGACTGTGCAGCTTACCATGCCACCCACAGTGTTGCCGGCTGCCTGTGCATCTTCTATCTGTCGGCGCATCAGCTCGGCGGCACTCTTGTCCGGGCAGCGCACCGGGGAGGCGTACACATAGGCAGGAGTGGGGTTGTCGCACCGCCAGCTCACATCGCCTATCGCCGAGGTGTAGGCACAGATGTTTATGCCCCGGCGTGCAAGCACTTGGGCAGCTATGGCCCCGGCGGCCACGCGGCAGGCCGTCTCGCGCGCAGAGGCACGTCCGCCACCCCGGAAATCGCGTATGCCATACTTGGCCTGATAGGTGTAGTCGGCATGATTGGGACGGAAGGTGTGGCGCAGCTGTTCGTAGTCGGAGGAACGGGCGTCGGAGTTGGTGATAAGGAAACCTATAGGAGTGCCGAGGGTCTTCCCCTCGAATATGCCGGAGAGAAGCTGCACTTTGTCGGATTCGCGGCGGCGCGACCCTATGGCATCCCCGCCGGGACGACGACGGTCAAGCGCCGCCTGCACCGACGCCGGGTCTATGGGTTCGCCGGCGGGCATACCGCACAGTACACCCCCTATGGCGGGGCCGTGGCTCTCTCCGAATGTGGTGAGGGTGAGGATATGGCCGAAAGTATCCATTTTCAGACGCAGATGTCGGCAGGTGTAGCTTTAATGTACTCAACCAGTTGACGCGGATTGACGCAGAGTTGCAGGCCGCGTACCCCGGCGGAGATGAAGAACTCCTCTAAGTCCATAGCTTCCTGTTGCACGAATGTGGGAAACGGCTTCTTCATGCCCAAGGGGGAGCAGCCGCCCCGTATGTATCCGGTGGTGGGAAGCAAGTCCTTCATGTGTATCATCTCGGCCTTTTTGTTGCCGCTGACTTTGGCCGCCTTCTTGAGGTCCACTTCGCGGTTGCCGGGCACCACGCATACGAAGTGGCCGGTGGCGTTTCCGTGCAGCATCAGTGTCTTGTACACACAGTTGATGTCCTCGCCCAATTCAGCGGCCACATGGTCGGCTGCCAGGTTGTCCGGGTCTACGGTGTAGGGCACCAGACGGTAAGCTATTTTGGCGCGGTCAAGCAGTCGCGCGGCGTTGGTCTTTTGTATTCCGGCCATTTCGCAAACGTGTCTATCGGTCCATGGTCACGAGGAGTTCCTCGTTGGTGCGGGTCATCTCCATACGCTTCTTTATGAACTCCATTGCCTCGAGCGATGTCATGTCTCCCAGGTAATTGCGCAGAATCCACATTCGGTTCAGGATTTCCTGGTTCAGCAGCAAATCCTCGCGACGGGTAGAGGAGGATATGATGTCCACGGCGGGGAAGATGCGCTTGTTGGAGAGTTTGCGGTCCAGTTGCAACTCCATGTTGCCGGTGCCCTTGAACTCCTCGAAAATCACTTCGTCCATTTTGGAGGAGGTCTCCGTCAGGGCGGTGGCTATGATTGTGAGGGAGCCTCCCCCTTCTATGTTTCTGGCAGCGCCGAAGAAGCGTTTGGGTTTCTGTAGGGCGTTGGCATCCACGCCGCCTGACAGTATTTTGCCGCTGGCCGGCGAGACGGTGTTGTAGGCGCGTGCCAGACGGGTTATGGAGTCAAGCATAATCACCACGTCGTGGCCGCTCTCCACCAGGCGCTTGGCTTTCTCCAGGACGATGCCGGCAATCTTGACGTGGCGCTCGGCGGGCTCGTCGAATGTGGAGGCGATTACCTCGGCGTTGACCGAGCGGGCCATGTCTGTCACTTCCTCGGGTCGCTCGTCTATGAGAAGCATTATTATGTATGTCTCGGGATGATTCTCGGCTATGGCGTTGGCTATGTCTTTGAGCAAAATGGTCTTACCGGTCTTCGGAGGCGCAACAATCAGGGCGCGCTGACCTTTGCCTATCGGGGCGAACATATCTACCACGCGGGTGGAAATATTGCATGTACGGCCGGATGTCAGGTCGAATTTCTCTTCCGGGAACAGCGGCACGAGATGCTCGAAAGGTGTACGGTCGCGTACCAGCTCGGGGGGCAGACCGTTGATGAGGTCAATCTTGCAGAGAGGGAAGTATTTCTCCCCTTCGCGCGGAGGACGTATGCCGCCTTCCACTACATCGCCCTGCTTGAGGCCATAGCGCTTGATTTGGGCCTTGTCTACCAACACATCGTCAGGCGAGGCGAGGTAATTGTAATCGGAAGACCGCAGGAAGCCGTGGCCCTCGGGCACAATCTCAAGCACGCCGGAAGCGGTCAGGATGCCGTCGAAGTCAAAAATGGTCTCTTGCAGACGCATCTGTTTCTGCATCTGGCGTTGGGTCTGTTTGTTTTTCTTGGCCTGCTTGTTCTGCATCTGCTGAAGCTGCTGGGTGGCTTTCTTGCCCGGCTCGGCGATGAGGATGGGGGCCATGGCCGCGGCCTTTTCCGCCTCCTCGCGTTCCTCGCGGCTACGGGGCACGAATTTCTTGCCGACTACCCGGGCCTTGGGGAAGAAGCTGTCCAGGGATGTGGTGGCGTGGTGATGCTGGGTCTGTTCGTTTTGCGGTTGATCGAGGTCGTTTTCCGACTCCGGTCCGGCAGCGACGGGTGGGGGCAACAGGGGTATATCCTGCTGAATCTCCGGCAGGGCCGATGGCGTCTTTGGCTGTTCAGAGGCGGGTTCGGGAGCAGGAATGGGAGTGACCTCCCCCTCGGGGAGCTGATTGGACAAGTCTGTTTCGGGTTTCTGATTCTTGGGCTTGCGGCCACGTTTCTTGGGTTGCGGGGGATTTTGGGACTGTTCCTCGGCCTGTGCCGCTGTCTGAGAGTCCGGAGTGCTTTCAGACAGCGGGGTTTCGGACTTACGGGGACGTCCGCGACGTGGTTTGGGGACCTCGGCGGTTTGTCCCTCTCCGGCAGTCTCGGCAGCCGGTGTGGCTTGTTTCTGTGGCTCTTTTTTGGCCTGGGCTTCAGTCTTCTCGTTTTTTTCGCCTTTTTTAGCACGAGGTTTGCGCTCACGGGCCGGCTTGGCCGCGAGTTTTTCCGCCTCCGCCTTGGCGAAGTCTATGGCTTGGTTTTCCAATATGTTATATGCCAGGTCTTGGGAGGAGGCGTTCTCGACCTTCTTGATACCCATATCGGTGGCAATCTGTCGCAGCCTGGTTTCATCCATGGCTGAAAGTTCATCAAAATTGTACATATAATATGTATAGGGTGTAAGGGTCTTCTATGCGGACCCTTTTTAAGATTATAGTAAGTGTGGTTTCCGTATTCCGGAAGTGCCCGATAAGGCTATAGCGGACATCAGGCGGGGAAGAGATAAGGTTTTTCGGTTAGAATACAATCTGTATTCACAAATTGTTCAACGTGGCTACGGGATAGCCATATATTGTTTAAAAATAGAGGGATTTAATAAAGGGTAGAGAGGAGGTTTTACTGACGGCCTTTGTCGGACATCCGCCGGACAGCGGCCATTTTTCGGAGGGCAAAGTTATAGAAAAAATCCGGAAGTGCCAAACTTTATTTATTTTCGTGTCGTTTTAAATCAAAAATCAACCCGGAAAATACATATAAGATATGGCCGATATAAAGAGCAAAGCAGCGAAAGAGATTCTTGCCAGGATGGAATTGCACGTAATGGCAGTGAAAGAAAATATAGTACGTCAGATGAAAGTGTCCGGATACGGAGCTGTTTTATGGAGCGAGAGCGTATTCGGTTCGTCGAATTATCCGTTGCTGACCGACAATGAGGGGCGCTCTCATAATGTACACGGATTGTACCTGAGCGATGAGGGACATGTCTCCGCCGTTATTGATTATCCTGCGAATGAGGATATTGTCGGCGTTAAGACCTATACGCCGCAGGAGGCCGGGAAGTTATTCTCTCCTTCGGCGCTGCTCAGTGCCGGCAGTCCCGAGGAATGGGATGTCATTGGCGACTGTTTTGTCACGGCCCTGACGGTACTGAAGGCGGAAAAGGCGGAGGGGCAGCCGTTGCCCTGGTGGTAAAACATCCTTTTCCCTTTGAAGTGATATTTTGTCAAAAATGACCGGGCCGTGCAATTTAACTCGCAAGGTCCGGTCATTTTTGACAAAATATCAAGCCTGGTGGGCGGGACGCAGCAGGTCGTTGACGGTTTTTACAGGATTGAAGGTGTCTGCCGGCACTTCCACAAAAATTGTGTTCCAGTCAGACATGGCGCCATTCCAGAGGCCCGGCAGCTCCAGCGCCTTTACATCCATGCCCTTCACGCTCTTTGAGGAGATGAAGCCTGTGTCGGGGTCCACGAAGTCAGCCAGTTCGTAATTCTCGCCTTCGATGTCGCGGATGCCGCATGCCAGGTCCACCGGGTTGAAATGAGTGGCATGACTCATAAGTTCGCGGCCTTCCGGCTTGCTTGTGTCAATCTGGGTGCTTTCCAGAATCTGCGGCTGGACTGTGCCGTCGGGACCGTAAGCCAGATATGGGCCTCCGCCCGGTTCACCCTCGTTGCGGACCATTCCGCAGACACGCAGCGGACGTGCTAATTTGCACACCAGATAGTCTGCCAGCTCCAGGTCCTCCATGTGTGCGGCGTCATCGCCGGTCACGCAAAGGGTGTCGCGCAGGTAATCCAGCATCTTGTCCATTTGCGGACGGGAGGGCAGACCTGCGCTCAGTTCTCCCAGATACCGGGCTATCTTGCGTTGGTTGGCCACCAGGACTCCGCCAATCACCTTTTTGTATTCGATAGTGGAATGTCGGCGTGAGTCGGGCACCACATTGTCTATGTTCTTGAGGAAAATGACATCGGCGTCAAGTTCCCCGAGGTTCTCTATCAGGGCTCCGTGTCCGCCGGGACGGAAATACAGTTCGCCGTCCAGACGGAACGGCTCGCCGTCAGGGCCGAGGGCCACTGTGTCGGTAGAAGGCTTCTGAACGCTGGTGGTGACGCAGAAAGTCACGCCGTACTTTTTGGCGAGTGTGGGAGCAGTCCGTGCAAGCACCTCCTCGAAGAGCGGTATATGGTTTTCGCTCAGAGTGAAATGCACATGTACACGTCCATCCTTGCCGGCCGCGTACTGTGCCCCTTCGGCCAGATGCTCCTCCATGGCGGTGCGGGGAGCATGGTCTGAGAAATGGAACTTGAGCAGCGCTTTGGGCAGAGCGCCGTAGTTCATGCCCTGCGGCTCCACAAGGGCCTTCACTACATCGCGGTGGCGTCCGGCGGCAAAGAGAGCGTCGACGTCCATTCCGTAAAGACCGCGACATGTGTCGTCCAGTTCGGCAAAGAAGGCAAAACGGTGTATGCCGTCGCAGAACTCGCTTATGAAGTCGGTGTCCGGCGTCAGGCTGTCGCCTGCTGCGAACTTGAAAAGATTCTTGAACATACGCGATGCGGCGCCACTGGCCGGAACCATCTTTATCACCTTGGCGCCGGAGGCGATGTATTTGTCCCACAGGTCCTGGTATTCGGCGCGTCGCTCGTCGGTAAGGGTCATTATTCCGTTGCCCGCTGTGGCCGGACCCTGTACGCGCAGATAGGGGAATCCGCACTTCAGACGGCGCAGTTCTTCGGCAAATTTATCTTCCGTGATGCCGCGGCGTTCCAACGACTCGCGGTCTTGCTGACTGATTTCCATAAGTGTTTGTAGGTTTGTTTTCTAATCCACAAATTTAGCAAAAATATCAATACGGAAAATGTGTTTTATAACATATTTTCGGGCGAGAAAATATTTATGGAAAAATTTCCGTAATTAGATTTTGATGCCTCACTTTGTTTTTGTAATTTTGTGCCTAAAATAGATGACACCGGAAATAGCCATAGAACATGAAGCCATAGTGCGTCGCGTAGACGCATCCGGCGGCCTGCTGGAAGTGGTGGTGGCGGATGCCGACGCAGGCGTTTGCGCCGGATGTGCCGCCGCCTCGTTATGCCGCAACAAAGGGGGTGGAGAGATACTTGTCTCTGTGGCGGATGCGACCCGTTTCAAGCCCGGCGACAGAGTGCGTATAGCCGCTGACAGCCGGATGCACCGCCGTTCAGTGTGGCTCATGCTCGGACTTCCCTGCCTGATGCTGGTAGTGCCCATGGTGGCGCTATGTATGGCCGGATGTCCCGAATGGGCGGCTTTCCTGGCAGGAATCAGTGCCTGTGTGATTACCTACTCTGTGCTATACGATATGCGCCGGCGTTTTGCCGGCAACCTTATATTCCGCATCGCGGATTGAATACGTCTGATACCAAAATCGACCTGATACAATTATATGGAAGTAATCTGGCATACTATTTTGCTGATGGGTGGCATAGGTGTACTTGCCGCCGCCGTGCTGTATTTTGTGGCACGCAAATTCTATGTGCATGAAGATGAGCGCATAGGCGAGATAGAGGCGTTGCTGCCGGGAGCCAATTGTGGCGCCTGCGGATATAAAGGCTGCCACGACTTCGCCTGTGCCTGTGCGTCGGCCACCTCTCTGGACGGGGTATATTGTCCCAGTTCCGGCTCCGACGGCATGGCCCGCATTGCCGAGGTGATAGGGCTGAAAGCCACCGGAGCTGTCACTAAAAGAGCCGTGGTGGCCTGCTCGGGTACTTGCAGCCTGCGTCCCGATGTGCGTCGCTACGACGGTGTGCGCCGTTGCGCCATCGAGGCCTCTTTCTGCGAGGGAGAGTCCGACTGCCCCTTTGGATGTCTGGGGTGTGGCGACTGTGTGGAGGCTTGTCCCTATGACGCGTTGCACATCGACCCCGAGACGGGACTCCCTGCCGTAGACATGGACAAGTGTGTGGGCTGCGGCAAGTGTTCCGCCGCCTGTCCCCGTGGAGTGATGCAGCTCGCCGCTATACCGGAGGGACAGTCATCCATTGTCTATGTGGCATGTAAGAACAAGGAAAAAGGAGCCCAGGCGATGAAGGAGTGCCAGGTAAGCTGCATAGGTTGCGGCAAGTGCCGCAAAGTTTGCCCCGCCGAGGCCGTGACGCTTTCCGGACCGCTCGCATTCATCGATGCCGACAAGTGTGTCCGCTGTGGCGCATGTCAGGAGGCTTGTCCCCGCAATACCATTCACACAGTCATTAATCCCCAGTAAGTATGTTAAAGACATTTCGCAAGGGTGGCATACATCCCGCAGACCATAAGCGCACAAGCGGCGTGCCCATAACTTCGCCGGTGAGTGCAGGAACGCTCACCGTTATGCTGAGCCAGAGCATTGGCGCGCCTTCGGTGCCTGATGTCAAGGCCGGGGACAAAGTGCTGGCCGGTCAGCTTATAGCCAAGGCCGGCGGTTACGTCAGCGCCGCGCTCCATTCCCCCGTCAGTGGCACTGTCAAGAAAATCACGCAGATACGCGATGTGGCCGGCTACCCGGCAGACGCTATCGAGATAACCCGTGACGCCGAACAGCTGGAGGTGGACGCTCTGGAGCCTATGGTTCTTGAGCGGCACTACGCTCCCGCCGACATCGTGGCCCGTGTGGCCGCCTGCGGCGTGGTGGGTCTGGGCGGTGCCACATTCCCCACTTCCGTCAAACTCTCTCCGGGCAAGGAATATCGCCCCGAGTTCGTGATTATCAACGGAGCGGAGTGCGAGCCGTGGCTTACCTGCGACGACCGCCTGATGCAGGAGCATCCTGATGAGGTGGTGCGCGGCGCCTGCTGGCTTATGAAAGCCGTCAAGGTGGACACCTGTTATATAGGCATCGAAGATAACAAACCTGAAGCCATCAGGGCCATGTCCGAGGCCGCCACACACCACAAGGGAGTGCAGGTGGTGGCTCTCAGAAAGAAATATCCGCAGGGTGGCGAGAAGCAGCTGATAGATGCTGTTCTGGGCCGCTGTGTGCCTCCCGGCTCTCTGCCCGTGTATGTAGGCGCTATCGTCGACAATGTGGCTACGGCCTATGCCGTATGGCAGGCTTGCGAGAAGGGTGTGCCCCTCACCTCCAGGGTGGTAACCGTCACCGGTCCCGACCTTACGAATCCCGGCAACTTCCTGGTGCCTATCGGCACTCCGGTAAGAGACCTGATTGAGGCCGCCGGCGGTCTTCCAGAGAATACCGGCAAGGTGATAAGCGGTGGCCCGATGATGGGGCGTGCAATGGCCACTGTGGATACGGTTACCACCAAGGGCATGAGCGGAATATTGGTGCTGCCCGAGAGTCACTCGCGCAGACGCGCTCCGGAGCCCTGCATCCGTTGCGCATCCTGTGTCAGCGTATGCGCTATGGGTCTGGAACCTTATCTGCTTGCAGCTCAGAGCGAGCGGAATCTTTGGCTGGACACCAAGAACCACAATGTGGCCGACTGTATAGAGTGCGGCAGCTGTGTATATACTTGCCCGGCATCCCGTCCCCTGCTGGACTACATCCGCCAGGCTAAACGTGAAATCAGAAAACTCAAGTAAAGATATGCAACAATTACTCATATCAGGGTCTCCCCACGTACACAGCCGCGACAGCGTAAGCCGGCGTATGTGGAATGTCGTTATAGCCCTGCTCCCGGCTGTGGCCGTAGGCTTCTGGGTCTTTGGCCTTGACAGCTTCCTGTGCTTGCTGACAAGCGTCTGCGCCTGTCTGCTCACCGAGTGGGTGATAGGTTCGCTGATAATGAAGCGCCCCTTCTCGCTGTTCAACGGTTCGGCTTTGATCACCGGCATCTTGCTGGCCATGAACGTTCCCGCCTCGCTCCCCCTCTGGATGGTGGTCATCGGTGCCGTGGTAGCCATAGGCATAGGCAAGATGAGTTTCGGCGGATTGGGAACCAATATCTGGAATCCGGCCCTTGTGGGACGTGTGTTCCTGCTCCTCTCTTTCCCGGCGGCCATGACCACATGGAGCGTGGGTGTGGGCAGCGGTTTTGCTCCCGGTGCCGATGCCGCTTCAGGCGCCACGATTCTCGGACAGCTCAAGATGTCGGGCCACGAAATTGAGTCATCTGCCATTGACTGGCTCGGAGTCAGCCTCGGCGATATGAACGGCTCCTGGGGCGAGGTAGGTTCCATAGCCATCCTTGTGGGTATGGTGTATCTGCTCATGACCCGTACCATAACCTGGCACATCCCTCTCTCGATGCTTGTGTCCGCAGCGCTCCTGGCCTGGTGTGTCGGAGCCAATCCGTTGGTGGAACTCCTCAGCGGCGGTATGCTGCTCGGTGCCGTGTTCATGGCCACCGACTATGTCACCTCTCCTATGACCCACCGCGGACAGCTCATCTACGGAGTGCTGATAGGTGTCATAACAATGGTAATACGTCTGTGGGGCGCTTACCCCGAAGGTGTCTCCTTCGCTATCCTGTTGGGTAACAGCTGTACCCCGTTGCTCAACAAATATTGCCGGCCGACCCGCTTCGGTACCGGCCGACACCGTTTCGGAAAGGAGGTGAAGGCATGAAAAAACTGAAATCCACCCTTCCGAATATGGTGCTGTCTTTGGGCATCGTGAGTATTGTGGCCGCCGCATTGCTTGCCGGCATGTATACCGTCACCAAGGAGCCGATAGCGCAGGCCGAGCAGCGGAGCCGCCTGGATGCCATACGCCGCGTGGCTCCTGACTTTGACAACGACCCTGTGGCCGATGCCGTGGAGGTGACCACCCCCTCCGGTACAACCTGTACAGTGTATCCCGCTTTCCTTAAAGGCAAGTTCAACGGTGCCGCCGTATCCACTTATTCTATGGAGGGTTTTGGCGGTGAAGTCACGATTATGGCCGGCTTCAACGCCGACGGCACGGTGAAGGACTATCAGGTACTCTCACATAGCGAGACTCCCGGTCTGGGCAGCAAGATGCAGCTTTGGTTCCGCGACCCGAAAGATGCCCGTTCCATCCTCGCCAAGTCTCCTGCGGAGGTCTCGTTTTATGTCGTGAAGGATACTGAACAGCACGGCGAGATTGACGGTATCACCGCCGCTACCATTTCCTCCCGCGCTTTCCTCGGCGCTGTGCGCGAGGGCTTTGAGGCTTACCGTATGGTGGCCGACAAGCAGGAAGGTTCCGGTGTGAAGCAGGCTAAGGGAGATGCTTCTTCCGGCGCTTCCAAGCAAAACTCTAAACATTAATCAACCATGAAACGCAAACTCGATATAATCTGGAACGGCATACTCCCGGCCAATCCCGTGTTGGTGCTCCTGCTGGGTATGTGCGCCACTTTGGGAACCACTTCTTCGGCCATGAACGGCCTTATGATGGGCCTGGCCACAGCCGCGGTGCTGATATGTTCCAATACTGTTATTTCAATAATGAAGAGCCTGGTGCCCGATAAGGTGCGTATTCCTGTCTTCATTGTCGTCATAGCCACTTTCGTGACCCTGCTGCAGCTGGCCATCAGGGCCTGGGCCCCCGCTTTGGAGGAGAGCCTGGGTCTGTTCATTCCGCTGATTGTGGTAAACTGTATCCTGCTTGGCCGCGCCGAGGCATTCGCTTCCCGCAACGGAGTATTCGACTCCGCCCTCGACGGACTGGGCTGCGGCATCGGTTTCACCCTGGCTCTCACTCTGCTTGGCGCTGTCCGCGAATTGCTCGGCACCGGTTCCATATTCGGCACCTCTCTCTATTCCGAGGACTTCGGTATGCTCCTTTTTGTGCTTGCTCCCGGTGCATTTATCGCCCTGGGATATATGATTGCTTGTGTAAACGCGCTCCTGCGCCACATTAATAAATAAGACACAGACTTATGCTCACATACATATCGATAATAGTAACGGCGATATTTATTAACAATATCGTATTGTCGCAGTTCCTCGGCATCTGTCCCTTCCTTGGCGTCTCCAAGCATACGGACTCGGCTCTCGGCATGGGCGCTGCAGTGACATTCGTCATCACCCTGGCCACAGCGGTCACCTGGTGTCTGCAGACTTATGTATTGGTGCCTTTGGACCTGGTGTTCCTACAGACTATTCTTTTCATTCTCGTCATAGCATCGCTGGTGCAGATGCTTGAGATTGTGATTAAGAAGATAGCGCCGGCCATGTATGAGGCTTTGGGCGTGTTCCTTCCTCTCATCACTACAAACTGCGCTGTGTTGGGCGTGGCGATACTTGTCGTGCAGAAGGGGTACACACTCATGGAGAGCGTGGTCTACGGCCTTTCGACATCCATAGGCTTTACTTTGGCGCTGTTCCTGTTTGCCGGTATTCGCGAACAGCTGGAAGTGACTTCCGTGCCAAAGGGAATGAAAGGTGTACCCTTGGCTCTTATCGGGGCCGGTATTCTCGCTATGGCCTTCATGGGTTTCTCGGGCATCAAAATAGGCGGTTGAGGCCACCTTGCTGAAAAAATCAACGCTCTTGCCGACCTTTTGAGCCGGCAAGGGCGTTACTTATGCAGGTAAGAATATGAGAAAGCGAAACAACGGATATATGAGATTGCTGCCTCTCGGCGCGACGCTCCTTCTAATGACAGCGGCGCTGATGGCGGCCGGTCCTGCCGGAGCGGACTCGCCGCAGACGAGCCGTCTGTGGCAGGAGCTGCATCCCAAGCAATACACCGGACCGAAAGCCGCAGCCGCCGACACCGATTGGCACCCGGACATACTCGCCGGTTACGAAGCCCGTCAGATAAACCTCGGCAACAGCTTCGACGGACCGGTGCGCTGCACTGTGATTCGCAAACTCACTCCTTCCCATTGTGGTCGCGCCGTGTTGTATGTACACGGATTCAACGATTATTTTTTCCAAAAAGAAATGGGGGAGAGGTATGTGGCCGAAGGCTACAATTTCTACGCGGTGGACCTTCGCCGTTACGGACGTAGTCTACAACCCTGGCAGTACCCCTTCGATGTGCGTGAGATAGACGAATATTTCACCGACATAGACTCCGCTCTGCGGGTGGTACGTCGCGACGGTAACACAGACGTCACCTTGAGCGGCCATTCCACCGGAGGCCTCACTGTCCTTGCGTTTGCTGCCGAAAGGGGAGCTCGTGTGGGAGTCCGGCGTGTGGTGACGGACAGCCCCTTCCTGGAATGGAATTTCAACGGTTTCTACCGCAATGTACTGCTCCCGGCTGTGAGTGCCTGGGGTGCGCTTAGTCCCGGAACGATGATTGACCAGGGCGACTGCGACGCTTACGCCCAAAGCCTGCTGCGTAGGTACCACGGAGAGTGGGAGTATGACACGGACTGGAAAATGATAGTGTCGCCTCCGGTCAAGGCCGGGTGGATAAGGGCTATCAGCCGGGGGCAGAGTCGCCTGATGCGACATGCCGGAAACATAACCGTCCCTGTGCTGGTGATGCACTCCGACCGGGGAGGCCATGCCTGTACCTGGGATTCCGCCTGTATGAGCGAGGATATAGTCCTGGACCCCGCGATGCTACGGAAGCGAGGAGTGAAGATGGGCAGGAACCCGCAGGTCTCCGCTATTTCCGGTGGCATCCACGACCTCATCCTTTCCTCCCCGAAGGTGCGTGAAGCCGCTTACGACACTATCTTCGCTTTCATGCGGAAGTGAACCGTTGTTTTTAATCCATGACCGGTGTGAATATATTTTAAAAGCCTCTTAAATAATCAAGATGCAGGATTCGAAGAAATACCAGTATCCGTCATCAGTTGACGCTCCTCTCTCCGACCTCGAAATATCTGAAATACGGATGGCCATGCTCCGTGTGTGCCGCCTCTCGGCAGGCCGGTTCACCCCCGCTGAACGCCGTTTTCTCTACGACATGGCCCGGCGTCCCGGCTCAGACCATACACGCGACGCGCATTGCATGAGCCGTGCCCTCGTCACAGCCCGCACAGCCCGTCTCTTTGCTGAAATGATAGAGCCGGACCGTAATCTCCTTGTGGTGATATGCCTCTCGGCAGCCATGCAGACCGACATGGTTTCCCGCGCCGAAGTGACAGCCGCCTGGGGAGAGGATGTCACCGCCTTGCTGGAGGGATACGCCAAAGTGAGCGAGTTCGCATCGCGCGGCACCGATGTCAGTCAGGATAATTTCCGGGGCTTGCTCATCTCGCTGGCACGCGACATACGCATTATCATCGTCATGATTGCCGAGTGTCTCACTCTGATGCGCATGGTAAACCATCATCCCCACGAGGACTGGGTGCGCACGCTTGCCTTCGAGGCCAATTGCCTTTACGCGCAGCTGGCCCATAGACTCGGCCTTTACAAGATTAAGGGGGAACTGGAAGACTTAAGCCTCAAATACACCAACCGGGAGATATACTCCAACATAGCCCGCCGCCTGAATGAGACCAAGCGGCAGAGAGACGCTTACATAGCGGCCTTCATAGCCCCGGTGAAGAAGAAGCTGCAGGATGCGGGTCTTCGCTTCTCTATCAAGGGACGCACAAAGTCCATAAGCTCTATCTGGGCGAAAATAAAGAAACAGAAGGTTGACCTGGACCACATATACGACCTTTTCGCCATACGTGTGATAATAGACACTCCGCGTGAACGCGAGAAGAGAGATTGCTGGCTTGCTTACAGCATTCTCGCCGATATGTACACAGCCAACCCGGCCCGCATGAAAGACTGGATTTCCCTGCCCAAGAGCAATGGCTACGAGTCTCTGCACGCCACCGTCATGGGACCCGGCAACAAGTGGGTGGAGGTGCAGTTCCGCACTATACGCATGGACCTCGTGGCTGAAAAAGGCCTGGCTGCCCACTGGCGATACAAAGGGGGACACGGCGATTCCACAGACCAGTGGATGAACAATATCCGCGACATACTGGAGAGCGCCGATGCCGGCCCTATGCAGCTTATGCGCTCAATGCGTATCAATCAGGAAAAAGAAGTCTTTGCCTTCACACCGAAGGGAGACCTGTTCCGTCTCTCTCCCGGAAGCACCGTGCTTGACTTCGCTTTCCACATCCATTCCAATGTGGGCTGTCATTGCACCGGCGCGCTCGTGAACGGACGCCATGAGAAGATTACATACCGGGTGTGCAACGGCGACACGGTGGAGATAATTACATCGGCCACCCAGAGCCCCAAGCAGGACTGGCTGCAGGTGGTGGTCTCCTCGCGCGCACGCAACAAGATACGCCAGGCCCTGAACGAGGCCAAGACCCGTCAGGCCGATTTGGGCCGCGAGTTGCTGGAACGACGCTTCAAGAACCGTAAACTGGAAGTGGATGAGACTCTTCTGTCAAAGGCTATCAAGAAACTCGGGTACAGATTCTCTTCCGACTTCTTTGCGGATGTGGCGGAGGGCACTCTGGACATGAACCGTGTCATAGCCCTTTGCACGCCCGTACTCGCGGAGACGGAAGGCGCTGTGCCCCATGTGGGTGCGGAAGAGTTCCGGATTCGGTCCGGACAGGAAGAAAGCAAAGGGGATGTACTGGTCATCGGAGACAAGAACATCAAGGGCCTGAACTATAAGATGGCACGATGCTGCGCTCCTGTATATGGCGACGAGGTGTTCGGTTTTATCAGTTCCGACGGCGTAGTCAAAATACATCGCTGCGACTGCCCCAACGCCCGCCACATCCGAGAGAAATACCCTTATCGTCTCATTTCCGTAAAATGGAGCGGCGAGGCCGGCGCCTTCATGTCCGTGAACATACGTGTGGTGGGGCAGGACGACATAGGCATAGTCACCAACATTACTTCCATTATCAACAAAGAAAAGAATACGCAGCTAAGGTCTATTTCCATCAATTCGTTGGACGGCCTGTTTAATGGCGAGATGACTATCGGTATTGCGGACCGTAATGCCCTCGGTTCTTTGTTGAAGAAAATTTCCACTGTCAAAGGTGTCAAGCAAGTGATTCGTATCTGACAGTCTGAACATACTGAAAAGAGAGTATCGCCCCCATGCGGATAATTGTACCGCCGGACAACTGGATTTATATATTCTTGAAAATCAATATATTGTTATCGGAGGTAATTATTTTGGCGAATAAACTGTTTCAAAATTTGTTCAAATGAGAAAAAGTATGTAACTTTGCACCGCAATTAGGCAAAAGTCCCGTTGCAATATGGTGGATGTAGCTCAGTTGGTTAGAGCGACGGATTGTGGTTCCGTAGGTCGTGGGTTCGAGACCCATCTTTCACCCAATATCCGAAAGGGTATA
>ERZ860264.1000-NODE-1000-length-21895-cov-3.751603_pt1 | contig 21895 bp, 13 predicted proteins | sample MGYA00509980_ERZ860264 | MGnify/ENA primary metagenome ERZ860264 (study PRJEB30046, sample SAMN00715212) | human gut metagenome | study: EMG produced TPA metagenomics assembly of the A metagenome-wide association study of gut microbiota in type 2... | reverse complement strand
ACAAGGGGCTTCCCACTCGCTCCAACCCACGGCTATTCAAATAAAGGATTCCTCCGGAATCGTTCGGGGAACAGCTCGAAAGCTTTGGATTTTGTAAGACTGTCCTAAGGCCGTTGAGTTATGGAACACAGCCCGAAAGCCGTAGATTTTGTAAGACTGTCCTAAGACCGTTGAGTTTGGAACACTGCCTGAACTTTCCGCTGAAGTTCATAGAGGGGAACCTGTGCAGAACAGGGGTGATGTAGGGGGCTGCGCAGACCGAGCGCAGACCGGGTTGTAAATAAATCTGAAAAAAATTGGCAGAGTTTTGCGTGAATAAAGAAAAAACAGTAACTTTGGCGTTATAAAAGAGGGATTGGGCCATGCGGTCCGCCCCGGGGCTGTCTCGGAGACGAGGGGGCGCCGGAAAAATCGATGACAATCATCTGAAAAAATGTTATAGAAATCGCAGAGATAAAAACTCCATTCCATCCCAACGGATTGTATCAACCCATAATCCTTTCAAAATCCAACACCATTCCTAAACAACAATTTCCAGCATCCTAATTATGGAATCCAACGACGCCAAGAAACCCAAACGTCCGCGTATCGGCCAAATTCCAGGCGCTGCAGACAACGCCACCGGCCTTTCAGACTATCATTACGAGAAGAAATCATATTCCGCACCGGCTTCGGCGACATCATCGACAGGTGAGAAGCCCGCTTCCGGCGACGGTCAGGAACGTCAAAACCCTTACGAACGTCCCGCCGGCTATCAGCCCCGTCCTTATCAGCCTCGTAACAACAATTACGGTCAGGGCGGTTACAACAACAACCGTGGCGGCTATGGTCAGCCTCGTGGCGGGTATAACGCAAACCGCGGCGGCTACGGTCAGCAGCCTCGTGGCGGCTTCCGTCCACGCACGGCCGACTACGATCCCAATGCAAAGTACAGCATGAAGAAGCGCATTGAGTATAAGGAAGAACACTTTGATCCGATGGAGCCAGTGCGCCTCAATAAGTTCCTTGCCAACGCCGGAGTCTGCAGCCGCCGTGAGGCCGACGAGTTCATTCAGGCCGGTGTGGTCACAGTCAACGGCAATGTCGTCACGGAACTCGGAACAAAGGTGCTGCGCACGGACGAGATAAAGTTCCACGAACAGCCCGTATCACTGGAGAAGAAGGTCTACGTATTGCTCAACAAGCCGAAGGACCACGTCACCACAAGCGACGACCCGCAGCAGCGCAAGACCGTTATGGACCTCGTCAAGAACGCCTGCACGGAGCGTATCTATCCCGTGGGACGTCTTGACCGCAACACCACCGGCGTGCTCCTGCTGACGAACGACGGCGATCTGGCCAGCAAGCTGACCCATCCCAAGTTCCTCAAGAAGAAGGTCTATCACGTCTATCTTGACAAGAATGTCACCGCCCATGACCTTCAGCAGATCCGCGACGGCATCATGCTCGACGACGGCGAGATAAAGGCCGACGCCGTTGAATATGCCGATCCGGTGGACAAGAAGCAGGTCGGAATCGAAATCCACAGCGGAAAGAACCGCATCGTGCGCCGTATCTTCGAGAGCCTCGGCTATCGGGTGACGAAGCTCGACCGTGTCCTCTTTGCCGGTCTGACCAAGAAGAACCTCCGCCGTGGTGACTGGCGCTACCTGACCGAAGAGGAGGTAGACCGTCTGCGCATGGGTTCATACGAATAAAAGGATTTTGTTTTTAATCGAGAAATGGAGAAAATAACCAGGACTAAAGTCGCCGATGTCCTCAAGCGGACGGACTACGGCACTATCGTTAATGTGAAAGGATGGGTTCGAACCCACCGCAGCAGCAAGGCTGTCGATTTTATCGCCCTTAACGACGGTTCGACAATAAAGAACGTTCAGGTCGTGGTGGACCCGTCAAAGTTTGACGAAACCATGCTCAAGCAGATCACCACAGGCTCCTGCATCAGTGTCAACGGCGAGCTGGTGGAAAGCCAGGGCGCCGGCCAGACCGTGGAGATACAGTGCCGCGGGATTGAGGTCTACGGACTTTGCGGCAGCGACTATCCCATGCAGAAGAAAGGCCAGAGCTTCGAATATATGCGCCAGCATGCCCACATGCGTCTGCGCACCAACACGTTCGGCGCCGTGATGCGCATACGCCATAACATGGCTATCGCCATCCACCGCTATTTTCACGACCATGGCTTCTTCTACTTCCACACACCGCTCATCACGGCGAGTGACTGCGAAGGCGCCGGCCAGATGTTTCAGGTGACAACCAAGAATCTCTACGACCTCAAGAAGGACGAGGAAGGCAAGATTATCTATGACGACGACTTCTTCGGCAAGCAGGCTTCGCTCACGGTGAGCGGACAGCTGGAGGGAGAGCTCGGTGCGACGGCGCTCGGAGCAATCTACACTTTCGGCCCGACGTTCCGCGCCGAGAACAGCAACACGCCGCGCCATCTGGCCGAATTCTGGATGGTGGAGCCAGAAGTGGCTTTCATAGACCTTAACGACCTGATGGATCTTGAGGAAGATTTCATCAAGTATTGCGTTCAGTGGGCGCTTGACAACTGTCAGGACGATTTGGAGTTCCTCAACAAGATGGTCGACAAGACACTTCTGGAGCGTCTCCGTTCCGTTGTCGCCGACTCGTTCGAGCGTCTCCCCTACACAGAGGGTATACGCATTCTGGAAGAGGCCGTCAGGAACGGACGCAAGTTTGAGTTCCCCGTCAGCTGGGGAATGGACCTCGCCAGCGAGCACGAACGCTATCTCGTGGAGGAGCATTTCAAGAAGCCCGTCATCATGACCGACTATCCAAAGGCCATCAAGGCGTTCTACATGAAAATCAATGAGGACGGCCGCACCGTTCAGGGAACCGACGTTCTCTTCCCGCAGATCGGCGAAATCATCGGCGGCAGCGTCCGTGAGGAAAGCTACGACAAGCTGATGGCCGAGATTGAGGAACGCAAGATACCGATGAAGGATATGTGGTGGTATCTTGACACCCGCAAATACGGAACATGCCCGCACGGCGGTTTCGGCCTCGGGTTCGAGCGTCTCATCCTCTTCGTGACCGGAATGCAGAACATCCGCGACGTCATTCCGTTCCCGCGTACGCCCAAATCGGCTGAATTCTGATAGGAGACATATTTAAATTATAGAGAGGCAGAGACGCCGGAGGAACTTATTTCCTCCGGCGTCTCTGCTTTTTCATATCCATGCAACCGTGATATGATTTCACCGTCTCCATATATTATATATTTGCAGACATGTGCATATTTGGTTGACTATTGGCATTTTTATCGTAAGTAATGAAAAAAATATTCAAATTTATTTGCGGGTATTAGGATTTATATCTATATTTGCACCGGAAATGTATCTCTTGGCAGGAGATACAATTTTCTTATAATTCCCTTTCTTATTCGATTTTGCGCCCGTTCATGAAAAATGTTGTGTCCGGACATGATAGAAATGGCTCCCGTCATGTTAGGACGTAGTGCCCGTCGCAATCGCCTGTCCGTTCTTTATTCCTCCAACGCATTTATAATCATCATGTTAGCCTGGTCGATAGCGTCCGTGTTGAGTGTCTTCAGATATATCTGTGTGGTCCGTTCGGAGTCATGGCCCATTCCGCGGCAGATGGTTTCCACCGGTACATTGAGGGTTCTCGCGATGCTGGCCCACGAATGGCGGGCCACATACATTGACAGGCGGCAGTCGAGCTGCAGCTCGTCCGATATTGCCTTCAGCTCACGGTTGATGACATCTTGTTTGTGACGGTATTGATTGCGTTCCTTTCCGTTGGCCTTTTTTATCAGCGGCAGCAGATAGACGCTGCTTTCCGAGGCATAGCGGTCGACAATCCGCTGCATGTTCTCCTCCCATTTCACGTATATCCTTCTTCCTGTTTTCTTCCGCCTGTAGACCATAATGCCGTCGCAGATGTCAGACGGTTTCAGATAGGCCATGTCCACGAATGACATGCCCCGTGTGTAGAAGCTGAAGAGGAACATGTCACGTGCCAGCTCGCCGGTCTTGCTCCGCGGTTCCATGTCCTTTATGCGTCTTATAACGTCTATCGTCACTGCCCTTTTCACCGTCCGTCCGATGCTCGTATAGACCGTGGCGAAAGGCTGGCGGTCTGCCGTCAGACACTGTCTGACGGCCTTGTTGTAGACAGCCCGAAGAATTCTCATATAGAAGGATATCGTGTTCAGCGCGATGTCCTTTTCCATCAGATAGCGTTCGTAGCTTTCCGTCACGTCGCTGTCCAGCTCACTGAACGCAATGTCCTTTCCTTCCCGGAACTGTCTGAAGCTGCTCAGCGTTGCACGGTAGGTCTCCGCCGTGCGTTCCCGTCTGCCAGCTTCCAGCCGTCGGATGATGTCCTCCATGAATTCGAACAGCCGCTTCCGGTTTCCGTCGTTATGGTTTTTGTCTCCGCTTCCGGTGACGGTCTGGCTTCCGTCAAGGTTGATAACGATTTCTTTGTCGCCTGCCATAAGGCTTTCGAGTGAAAGTCTGATAATAATGGATGTCATATCTATATTGATTTAGTTGGTTGTGCCTTGCGTGTCGTATAACATCCATAAGTGCAATGGACGTGCCATAAAAAATGGAGATATACCGTATCACTACGACATACCTCCCAATCAATGTACTCTATATGTTAATTGTGTTATCCTTCGTTATTAGCTCAGATTCCGGTCCGCTGGACTCCGTTCCGCCGTCCGCCGGCTTTCAACATTGCCGGGCCGGCAAACCAAAATGAGTCATATTGGTCGGTAAAATGAGTCATATTACTGAGTAAAATGAGTCATATTACTGAGTAATATAGCCTGTTTTACCTTGCAATATAGGCTGTTTTACCTCGTAATACAGGCTGTTTTACCTTGCCGTAGGACAGCCGGGGGAGTATAGGCATCCCCCTGTCAGTCCACCGGACCTGCGTCAATAAACTATTTACTGCCTTTCGTATCAATTATATTATTCATGAAAAAGTTACTTGTCTGCTATTCTCATTCTTTCATCACGGCCATTCTTCCGTGACGAAATCGGTTTACCGCGTTGATACGCCTCACTTCTCCGTGACGCAAATCGACACTCGGTTGCTGTCGTTTTCCGCGAACGGCTGGACGCGCGAGCCTTCATGCGCCGTCACGATGCGGCCGGCTGCGATTCCGAACTTGCGGACGAGCAGCCGCGCCACCTCTGCGGCACGCTTCGCCGACAGCCGTTCGTTGATGGCGGCCGTGCCCGTAGCGGCGTCGGCATATCCCGTCACGCGGAGCCGCGCCTCAGGATTGGCCACCAGATAGCCGGCCAGTTCGGCCAGCTTGCCCATCTCGCTGTCACGCACGGCAAACGAGTTGATGCGGAAGAAGATGTCGCGGCGCGCGGGCTCAGCGGCCTTGGCCTCCACGGGCTGCGGCGCGGGTTCGATGCTGACCTTCTGTTCCACAGGCTGCGGCGCCGGCTCTTCAGCAACGGGGATGACCGGTTCGGGCTGTGCGGCCGGAGCGACCTTGCGCGTGGTGCGTCCGAGGGCGATTCTGACACCGGCAAGAGCGTTGAAATACCAGTCGGCGTTGCCCGCCTTCTTCGAGTTGTACTTGTCGCTCGTCACGTTGGCGTTGGCCTCCAGGCCTATGCTCACCGCACGCGACAGCCGCAGGTCAAGCCCTATGCCGGCACGTCCCACGGGACGCACGCGGGTGCCGTCCCATACGTAGGCCAGCTCATATCCCGAGCGCGTTATGTCGATGGCCTCGTCGTTGCCGAAAGCTATGTTGGCACCGGCACCGACAAATGCCGTCAGGCTTGCCACCCGTGTGGGACTGTAACCGCAGATGACATTAGAGAGATTGAACACGAGGTCTGCCGCCGGTGCAACATAGCTGTACTTATATGTCCGTCCGGCAGCTCCGCCGTCCGTCATCATGCCGTTTATTCCGCCCCGGCTCTGCCATGCTCCCATGGCCAGGCGTGCGCCCAGCCATGGCCGTAGCTGCCATCCGGCCGCCACCTGGACGTTCGGCGAGATCAGGTCGCCAGGTGAAGCCTCACCCAAGGTATACTGTGCGCCGCCCGCCACCTGGACGTAGGCGTGAGGGCGGAACACGTCCGCAGCCTCTTCTCCGCCTCCGGTGTCCTGGGCCGCAATCCGGGGAGACAGCGCCATGAGGGCGCCCATGAGTAGATATGTTTTCTTCATAAGCAAAAAGTTGTTTTTCCGTTTTTAAAAGCCGTCCGTTCCATTGAGCTGCCGGTCCATCAGTTCGAGATACCAGTCGCCGTTGATGCGTTGCGGCGCAAAGGTGATGGAGATGGTGTTTTGCATGCTGCTGCCCGGCTCCTTCTCGAAGAACTCTATGGCGTAGGTCACTTTCACGCGGTTGGCGTCGACGAACTCCATGTCCGTGAGCCGGTAGTTGATGACGGGGAAAGTCCGCTGCTGTACCATGATGCTTTGGCGCATGTCTTCCGTGAGGGGCTTGACACTGTCGTTTTCGATGACACAGAGCATGCTGACGGCCCCGTCATAATCCTTGTCCCTGACATGGTTCAGATAGCTCTCGGCCAGCTCCAGCACCATGGCCGTGTCGGCCTTGACGAATGTCGGAGTGCTGTCCGTCTGTCTGTCGCTGCTGCCCGAACATCCCGAGCACGACGACATCGCTGCCGTCAGGATGAGCAGGGCGGCCGCGGCCGCAATCAGATGTTTCATTAGAGTATTTCCGTTGTGGTGTTGTCTTTGAGAAAGAAAGACACCCTTCACGCACAAGGGGAGAGGGTGTCTTTCGTTTCTGGTTTATTTAGCGGTATAAAAGTCTCGGAAGACCTTTCTTCATCAGATGTTCGGCTGCACTTTGACAACGAGCGTTGCGTTCAGAGTCTGCCACTTCGTCTCAATCGTAACGGGGATGGTGATCTTGAACTCCTGACCGATGGCGTTGCCGGAGAGGTTGTGGAAGTTGACCTTAGCCTTGCCTGTGGCGTGGTCTGTTACGGTCACTTTGTACTTAGGCGTACCGTCGGCATTCTGGATTTCGCTCAGTTTCACGTTGCAGTCATTGCCGATTGTTCCGTTCTTCTGAATGTTGGTCTTGGCGTTCGTCACGTCGTAGACGGGATCCTTGACTCCATACCACGGAATGCGCACGGCATCCTTGGTCTGAGAAGAGGCGTTGTTCCAGACAACTTTCGGGTTGGAGACGAATGCTTCCTTGATTTCGATGGTTCCAGCCAGTGCGGCAGAAGATGAACCGCCTGAGGTGATGTCCTTGACAGAAACCTCCTTGAATGAAGAGGTGAGCTTCAGCGGAGTGAGGAAGTTGACGTTGTAAGCGTCGATGTCGTCATTGAACTTGCACCAGCTTCCGGCCAGCTTGACAGGAGCATAGACACCCACCAGCAGCTTGGCACCTTCCGTCGGTGTGCTTCCGGTCTTGCCGTTGTTGCTCTCCTTGAGCTGGATGTTGCCGTCGGCGTCAAGAGTTGCGGCTGCCGTACCCTTGTAGTAGAGGGTCAGACCGTCTTCAGAGATTGTCCAGTTAAGGGCAGTTGTGCTTACGCCGTGGGCAGCGTTGACAGCATTGACCAGTCCGTCAATCTTCTCCTTGCTTCCGTCGAAGACAAACATAGACGTCTCCGTGATGTCGTTGACCAAGTCGCTGATAGCGCCCGGTGTCTTTCCGTCCTTGATGTAGCCCTTGAGCAGGCTGCCGAGAATCATCGTGTTCTGATAAGACTTGTTGCCGTATGTAGCGTCGCTGTAGAGCTGCGGGTTGACAGTGCGTGCGCCGTTCTTCCACAGGGTCTGGTCCTTGCCCATACCTTCAGCATAGCCCATCTGCGGGATTATCAGTTTCAGCGAGAGGCTGAAGACGATGCGGCTGTTGGGGTTGGTCTTGCTCTGGAAGTAGCCGTAGGCCGTGATGGTCTTCTCACCCTTCTCATATTCAGCCTGTGTGGCGTGGTTGTCGGTGGTGTTGATGGTCCACTTCAGGTTGTGTGTCTGACCCGGGTCGGACCAGTCGGCTGCGTCGTTGATGCTTCCGAGGGCAGAAACCGGAGATGTAGCAGCGGCGGCTTCCTCGTATGTCTTGAAGAGAGATGTGTTGAGACTGTATGAGTTGTGGAACTCAGAACGTGTCATGTTGTACTTCGTGTAGATGGCATTGACATCCTCCTCCAATACGACGAGTCCGTCAACAAGGGCATCGCAGGGATACGGTTTCGTGAACTGGTCTGCCAGCGGGCCATAGTTGTCAACCACGTCCTTGTCCACCCACTGAATCTTGAAGTAGCGGACGTCAACCACCTTCTTGTGGGCGGCATCGCTCGTGTCGGCCAATACGACCTGAATCATAGGCTCCTTGCCGATGGCGTCGCGGTTCTCTGTTGCACCGTTGCGGGCAGTAGAGGTCAGGATGTGGCCGTCGGTCAGCTTTGCGAAATGCTTCTGGTTTGTGGCGTCGGCTGTAAGGTTCTCGTTCTTCAGCTTATAGTCCATCAGGTTGAACTCAAAACCGAGACCGTATTTGCCGAGGTCATAGACATTGCCCTCCTTGTCGCATACCTCAACGAGAGAATAGAGGTCGATGTTGTCCTTATAATATACCTTGGCTGCGATGTGACGGTAGTTGTACGTACGGTCAAGCTCCGTGCCCTTTCCGCTGTTGTTGTAGACGGTAGAGTATTTCCAGAAGTGAGAGTAGTCCTCTTGCTCTGTTGACGAGCCACCGTCGGTTGCGGGAATGACGATGTTGCGGAGGGCCTTGCCTTCTTCAAGAAGTTTTCCGGCATTATCCTTGGCGGTTGTGTTGTGGATATAGGGCGTAACGGAACTTTCGTAGAGACGTGCCCAGTCAGAGTAGACCTCGGCCTTCTCCTCACCCTCCTTGACGAACTTGTCAGACAGAGTGGCCTTCAGGGCTACGATGGTGAACTTGTTGCGGTCCATGCCGAACGATTCCGTTGTGGTCTTCTTCAGCTTCAGGGTCATGACACCGTTGACGATGCTTGTCGGCATCTCGGTAACGGCGATGGGAGCCTGAGCAGCCACGGCGCGCGTACTGTTGGTGGCATTGTTGGAGACGAACTCCAGCTTGACGATGTCGCTGAGAGAAGCGTTCTTCGGGTTGACGAGATACTGCTCCGTGTGCTCGGCGTCGTCGATGACGTATGTCTTGTTGTTGATGGGAGCGGCGTCAGCCTCCAGGTTGCTGCCCCAGTCGCGATACTGGAGAGTGGCGAACTTGATGCACTCGATACCGTCAACGAATGTCGTCGGCGCGAAGACGAGACCCTTCAGACGCTTAGCCTCGAAGATGAGGTTGTCGTTGATTTCCTTCATCTGATTCTGCAGCGTGGTGATGGCAGTCTCCATCTTGCCAACCTTCTCGGCAAAGGCTTTGATATCGCCGCCTTCGAGAGCGTTGAGCAGATCCTCCAGATCCTTGATGCGCTTGTCCTGAGCCTGATCGACACCGCTCTGGGCGTCCTTGAGGTCCTTGATCTGCTTCTCAAGATCATCCTTGACCTTGTCGATGTTCTTCTGAAGCTGTTCGTCGGCAGCCTTGTAGGCCTTTTCAACATTAGAGATGTTTGTGTTGATGTCCGAAATCTGGCCAGCTACCTGTACGGAAAGGACGTCGGTGTAGTCCTTTGCCGCTTTCAGATTGTCCTCAGCCTGCTTCTTCAGGTCGGCCACTTCCTTGTCCAGACGGTCGTTGATGGCCTTGTTGTTGTCCTCGATGAGCTTCTGAAGCTCTGCGTCCTTGCCTGACAGCTCGGCCAGAGCCTTGTCGTTGCTCTCCTTCAGACTCTTGAGCTGAGTTTCGAGAGAGCTGATGCTGGCGGCCTGCTGCTCGGCTGTGGACAACAGTCCGGCCACCTGACCGTTGAGAAGTGTGAGCTGACCTTCGAGCTGCGTCTTCACTTCGGCCATAGACTCGCTGATGGTTGTCAGCTTGGCGTTCAGACCGGCAATGTCAGAAGCGTTCTGCTGAGCCATGCTCTTGGCCTCGTTGGCCAGATTGTAGGCCTCGTCGGCGCGTGCCTGAGCTGCGATGGTGGCAGCTTCGAGCTTACTGACGGCGGTGGTCAGAGAGGCGATGGAGTTGCCCTGCTCGGCAATTTTGGCGTTGGTAGCGTCAATACCGGCCTGCAGTCCGTTTCTTGCTTCCTCCACCATCTTGCGCGCGTCCTCAATGGCTGCCACGCGTGCCTGCTCGGCCTGAATGTCGGCGTAAGCCTTTGCCGCATCAACGGCGTCGCTCTGAGCCTTTGCTATCGCAGCCTTCAGAGCCTCGTCAGCACTCTTGTAGGCCGCATCGAGCTCTTTAGCCTGTGCGTCGAGCTTTGCAATCTGCTTCTCCATCTCCGAGATTTTCTCGTCTTTGAGAGAAGCGAGATCCGTTGCGTTTGATGCAATCTGATTGCGAAGCTCCGTAATGTCGTCATCGTAATCTTTACATGAAACAAACGTTCCCGTTGAAGTCGCTATAACGGCTCCAAAGAGTAGTGCACTAATAAACTTTCTTTTCATCTGTAAAAATTTAATTAATAATTAATAATATTACATCTCTTATTCTTTTTCTCATCATCTGCGGCTGTATCTCCTGCCAAGAGATACAGTTTTTCGGCGCCGCCGCAGCCGGTCACGTGCTTCCGTTCAGCCCCGTCATTTGTTCCAGCTTTGTTCCTGTTCTGTTCCGGTCGCGGCTTCCAGGGACATGAAAATGTATTTCCTCCTGCCGTTTATTCCTGTTGTGATGCCGTTTGGCTACATTCTTAGTATGCTCAGTGGTTTTTGCTGTCTGTATTTTTCTGCGTTAACCAAATTTTTATTATATTTGCAAACAAAAGTTATAATCGCATCTGTCAGGCATGCGACAGGCATCTGCCAAATAGACAACAGGCATCTGTCAGATAGGCAAGAGATATTAATTAATTATATAAGAGCAATGAGAAAGTTAATTTTGGCGTGCGGAATGGTGCTGCTCGGACTCACGGGCGTTTCCGCACAGACAGGCGAGGATTTTTACGGAGTAGGAAAACGTATCGGCGTGGGTGTCGGCGTGGGAACAGAAGGTATCGGCATCGATGCCTCAGTCAGCCTGACGAAGTGGTGTTCGGCACGTGTGGGACTCAACATCATGCCCAAGGTGCTGAAGATAACGCAGGATTTTGATGGAGAGGAGTTGAGTGCTAATATTCCAGTTGACGTTTTTGTTAATTCAAACGGTGAAACGGAATTTAAATATGAAAAGTATGAGCTTAAAGAGCCGATTGAAGCAGAGGCATCGTTCAGCCGCACATACGTTGATGTGAAGTTCGACCTCTATCCATTTCCCAACCATAGTTCTTTCTTCATCTGTGCCGGTTTCTCTTTCGGCGGCAACAAGCTGGTCAAGATTAAGGGCCAGAGTATGGAGGCAAAGCAGAAGATGGATGAGATTAATGGTAAATTGAATATGCTTGAAATGACCTATGCAGACCTTGACGTGGAAAACAAGTTCGGTATCGACATTGACAAATACCGTATTCCTATCAACGAAGACGGTAGCGTTACCGGCGGTATGAAGGTCAGCGGTTTCCGTCCTTATCTCGGTCTCGGTTTCGGCCGGTTGATTCCGAAGAACCGTGTCGGTTTCCGTTTCGAACTTGGTGCACAGTTCCAGGGCAAGCCGAAGATTTATGCAGACGGCGTAGATTTGGATGAGATTATAGGGCAGGATGCTAAGAACGATATCTCCGACATCATGGACTATCTCAAGGTCTATCCCGTCATCAAGTTCAGCTTGCGTGGACGCATACTCTAAGTAAGTGACTATATAAAAGTTTTCTTTAAGACATATACGCACATTGAGGGCGGAGAAAGTGGCAGTAATGCCGCTTCTCCGCCCTTTTTCCTATATTGTCCTTACGTTGAGCGGGATTTGTCTCATGGCTTGTTCGTGAGGCCTATTCCCCGCAGTGGCAGTCATGTTCATGACAGTTGCAGCCGGCGGCCTCTGTCTCCAGCGTGGCGTGTGCAATTCCCGCACCGCGTAGTTTCTCTCTGACTTCATTCTTTATCCGTTCCATTGCGCTGAGGTCGTCTACCACGAGATGGGCCGTCAGCGCATTTTGTGTCGTGCTTATGGCCCAGATATGTACATGGTGGACATCGCGGACACCGGGCGTTTCGGCCATGATGGCTGTTACGGCGTCAGGGTCGATGCTCTCTGGCGTGCCGTCGAGGGAGAGCTTGAGGCTTTCGGATAGCAGATGCCATGTCGAGAAGATGATCACGGCGGCGATGATGAGCGAGACAATGGGGTCAATGACGTTCCATCCTGTCAGCGTGATGGCTACGCCAGAGATGACCACGCCGACGCTGACCAGCGTGTCGGCGACCATGTGGAGAAACGCTCCGCGCACGTTTATGTCGCTCTTCTGTCCGCGCATGAGCAGCAGGACGGTCAGTCCGTTGACGACGATGCCGGCCAGGGCGGTCCACGATACGGCCGCACCGTCAACCTCAACGGGCTCGACGAACTTGTGGATGCTCTCGATGATGATTGCCCCTACGGCGACAAGAAGGATGATGGCGTTGAGCAGGGAAATGAGCACCGTGCTCTTCTTCAGCCCGTAGGAGTAGCGTTTTGTGCTGTGGACGCGCAGAAGATAGAACGAGAACAGCACGAGAACGAGCGAGAAGACGTCGCTGAGATTGTGGCCGGCATCCGACAGCAGGGACAGCGAGTTGTGGAGGAAGCCTACGGCGGCTTCGATGCCGACGAAAAGAAGATTGAGCAGGATGGCGAAGATGAACACTCCGTTGAGTGACTTCATGTCTCCCGCTGCTGCGTGGTGGTGATGGTGGTGATGATTGTGATGTTCCATATCTCCGTATTATTTGTTATTGTTCTTATGCAAAGATAATGCAAACGGGCGCAATGTGAGTTTATTCACAGATTGCCGAGTGCAACTTGTTTTATGCAAAGATAGCGTAAGCCGCTTGCAACCGGGTTGCAAACTTGACAAAAAGAGATGCAGAGACATCGGCAACACGTCGTTATGTTCATGTCTCTGCGTCTTTTGGGGAGTCATTTGCCGTCTGTCCTGTGTTCCAAGACCAGTCTGACTTGTCTGTCGACTGTATACAGCTCACGCAGAATCTCAGGACACGGGCGGTGGGCTATGGTTGAGCGCAGGTCGTGAAGTTTGGCAACGAGAGCAGCCGCTGCGTCGTCGTATAGCTCTGCCGGCATGTCAGTGATGAGGTCAGAGCGTGTGCGGATGAACGTGTCGATGAGCTTTTTGGCTTCGTCCGTGAAGACAAAGCGGTAGCGTTTCTCCAGCTGTTGAAGCTCCGTTCCGATGCTGTTGAGCGTGCAGTGACGGAGTGCGTCGGCCAGCCGTTCCGTCTCAGCAGCCAGTCCGTCGTTGACGCCGTCAATCTCCAGTGTCCCGGCCATGTCTCGCCGGCAGCCTCTGATGACTGCCGTCACTTCCTTCATGCGTTTCAGCCAGACGGCGTTGCGGCTGGCCTGTTCCATGATACGCTCTGTGCTGCCGGCGGTCAGGGCCGCGTGGGAGTCTTTCAGCAGCGTGTCGCGGTCGTGACAGTCGTATTCTTCGATGGCTTCCGTCTGCCGGTAGAGGTGCTTCGACAGGGCGAGGGCCATGTCGCGGTTCTTCAGCATGATACGTTTGGAGAGGCCGGAAATCAGCGTGGCGGCGTTTCGTTCCTTTGTGTCCAACGCGGCGGTCTCGCTGCGCAGCTCTTCGACGAGCCTTGCATCCTCCTCGCTGCCGGTGACTATGGCCATGGCCGTGAGTCCGTTCAGGCGGTTTTCAAGGTCGTTGATATGGACGCGTATCATCCTTCGCCGGCTGTCGTTGCGCTTCTTCACGGCTATGGCTGTCACGACAATCAGGAGGATGATGAATCCTGCGGTTATGTCTATCAGCCTTATGTTGGGGGCGTCTGGACGGAATTCCACCCATCGGGCGTTGCTGATGTTGCCGGCCGCGATGGTCAGCACGCCGATGTCTGACCCCAGATAGATGCGGTCGCCGTGAACGAAGGATGCTTGCGGATTGAAGTGGATGTCGCCGTAATATTCTCCCTGCAGTTCGGCGTGGCCATCGCTGACGGTATATTCGCGCAGTCCTGTTTCCGGGAGAGCATAGAATAAGCTGTCGTTGACGTAGAGAATCTTGTTGAAGCCTTTGGCGTCGATGGTGTCCTTGCTTTCGGAGAGAATGAGGTTGTGGTTGGTCAGCAGTATCAGCATCGGGATATGCTCGCCGGTGATGGCAATATCGCGTATGAACGGGATGCCGGCGGTATTGTCCATCTGTTTGAATTCCGTTTTGCTGCCGCAGAAGACACCGTCGTCAAGCGTAGCGAGATAGATGAGACCACCGGCGGCTGGCGTGTGGAACGACGTTATATACTTGCCGCTGAGGGGCTTGACCGTATCCGTGCGGCCGTCTTCGGCTATGGCTATCAGCTCGTCCTGTATGCCGAGATACATGCGGTGACCGTTTTCGGTGTGACAGATACATGCCGATGTGATTTTCGTTGGTGACTGATAGATGGTTTCGGTTTTGCTGAGAAGTCCATTCTGAAGATAGCTGTCTTGAACGTAGAGGCCCAGAAGGCGGTTGCCGTTGCTGATGCAGTAGAGCCGTCCGTTGGCCGCCATGATTTCGCTGACGGTCTCTCCTTCCGGAATATCGTAGATTTTGTCGGCCGTGGCGTCGCCGTCGTGCAGGCAGAAAAGCTCGTTGGCAGAGTTGAGAAAGTACATGCAGTCGCCGTCGGAGCATGAAGCGGTGATTTTGCCGTTGACATTGAAGACGCCAATGTGCTGGGGAATGTACCATAGTGCGTTCTCCGTGACGAGCAGCGTGAAGCCGTCACGTCTTCCCGTACACAGGATGTTGCTGCTGAACTGGGGTACTTTGTGGCGCAGCGGAACGGAAATGAAGTCGCGCAGGTTGTCACTGAGTACGATATTATTGCTTTTGATGAAATAGTGGGTGCCGTTGATTTTGCGATGGTAGCGCGCCGTGAACGTAAGGGGAATTTCCTGTAGCGGTGCCGTTCCTGCGCTGTCGATGAAAAGGTGGCTGTCGGTCAGGGCGTAGATGCGGCCGTCACAGGTGTCGACGCTGTGGACCGGCGTCCCGCTGTGGACGACGCTGACGGCCTGTGTGGCGGTGTTGAGCCTGATGAGGCCGTCTTGTGAGCCGGCAAGCAGCCAGTTGCCGTAGAGACAAAGGTTGCTGACCATCATCGGTTTGCCTTTCCGGGCCGTCTCGCTGGATGGTTCGGGGTAGAGCAGCCTCAGGTCCGACGCGTCGCGCTTCATGCCGTAGAGTCCCTGACTGGTGGCTGCATAAATCATATCTCTGTCTGTGAGGATGTCGTAGACGGAATATTTGTCGTACTTGTTGGCAATGTGGTAGCAGGCGAGCATGACCGGACGGCCGTCTTCCACGGCCCATTTCTGCAGACCGGAATTGCGGATGCCGAGCCAGAACTCCGGCCGCTTTTTTGCAGCCCGGTCCGGAACGACCTTATAAATACGGTCCGTCCCGATGTTGTAGGTCCTGCGCTCGTTGTCACTGATGTACCAGATGTCGCCCGTCTCGCTGCCGATCCAGCACGCCGAATCGCCGTCGGGAGATACCGAAGCCAGTTTGTCGTCAAAATAGATTTCTTTCTCTCCGAGTGTTTTTGGCTTGCCGCTTTCGTTGCATCCAGTGAGGACGGCGGTCAGAATGATCGCTAAGGTGGTGTGTAAGTAAAGTCTGTTCATGGTCTTGTCTCATTAACTGATATGTTAAATCATATTGCAAAGATAGTGAATTTATTTAAAAAAAGCTCATTCTTGTCCTCTTTTTTTATCATAGGGAAGAACTTATTGTGTTTTTTCGGCATCCCGATGCATAAAAAAACGTGCTACCGTGGTGTGTCGGTAGCACGTTGTCAGAAATTATATGGAATGCGTTATCATTTCCCGTTGCACGTGTCGGTGCAAGCCGTTTGCGCTTCATGGATTTATGATTGCGCTTTCGTTTGCAAATATAGGTAAAAATAATCAAAGCCACAAATGCCCTTCTCGCCTGAAAAGAACACTTGGATGATATGTCGGTATACTTGGTTTGAAATAACGGACGGACGGTCAAAAAAATATTGTCGCATACAAATTCTCTCACCGGAAACGTCTTTCACTGATCCCGGAGAGTTTTGTTTGCCGTATAGACGTATTCCAGACGTGACGTCCGGGTGGTTTAAAGTCTGTTGAACCGCTCGATGAATCTCTTGCGGAAGAAGCGTCCTACTTTGACATAGTCAATTTCGTCGAACGGCGGATAGAATCTGCAGAAGTTGTCTTTGACCTCCAGCAGATACCTTATATTGATGATATACTTCTGATTCACTTGCCCGAAGTTGCGGTCCAGCTCCAGAATCTGGTCATTGGTGATGCTCCGCTTGAGCTTGATGGGTTCCTTGCGGCCGGCCACGATGACCTCCCACGAGCGCAGTTCGTGGTTGTACTGGAAGATGCCTATGTCCTTGATGCGCACCAGCCGGAAGTCTATGGCGTTGGTGTAGAAGAGGAAATTCTCCTCGTCTTGTTTTCTGACGCTGTCGCCCGTGACCGTTGTCTTCCGCTTTTTCTCCCTGTTGACCAAGAGACGCTGTATCACAATCTCCAGTTCCTTGGGTTCGACGGGTTTCAGCAGGAAGTCGAAGGCATTGCTGCGGAACGACGGCAGCATGTAGTCGTCATACGCCGTACACATCACCACGTCGCAGTCACTGTCCGTATAGTCCATCTGTTCGAGGAAATCAAGCCCCGACATCTCCGGCATCTCCACGTCAAGGAAGAGCACGTCGGGCTTGAGCTCACCGATCATCTTCAGTCCGGCCTGTGCTTTTGTGGCAGTACCGACAATCTCTATGTCCGTAAAGGCTTTCAGCCTGTCCGTCAAGGCGTCTATCGCCAGCTTTTCGTCATCTACTATTATCGCTTTCATTGTTGTGTATGTTACTGATTATCAGTTTGTTTTCTTATAATTTTCGGGTGGGGATAAAACGGGGATGTGGAGTTCAGAGAGACATCCTGTCACGTTTCCCCCGGCGTCCTTGCTGTTGCGTATGGAGAAAGTCATGGCGTCACTCTTCATCCGTTGGTTTATGATGCGTATCGTATGGCGGATGATGTCCAGCCCCGTCCGCGTTCCGTTTGTTGATGAAGAGCGTATGTCGAAGCCTCTACCGTTGTCCGCCACGGTTATGTCGGTCCCATCGTCATTGTGGCTGATGGTGACGGTGAGCCGTTTCTCGCCGTCCAGTCCACGCAGTCCGTGCTTGATGGCGTTTTCGACGAGAATCTGGACGAACATCGTCGGGATGCTGATTTGCTTCATCACGTCATCCGCCGGAGCCACCACATTGAACATGAAATCGTCGCCAAGCACTGTCCGTTCGATGTCCACATAGTATCGGACAAACTCCATCTCGTCGGCCAGGCTGATGAACGTGTTGCGTGAAATGTCCAGATTGGCCCTTATCAGGCGTGCCAGCATCATCAGTTCGTCGGTCTCCTTCCTGTCGGCGGTGCTGATGCGGTTGTTGAGGACGTTGAAGATGAAGTGGGGCGAGATTCTGTTTCGGGCGTTGTCCAGCCTCAGCTGCATCATGTCCATTTCCACTTGCAGTTTCCGTTTGCGCGAGAGCGCCACCCACCAGAGCAGAGCCAGGGCGGCGAGCACCACCAGCAGGGCCGTCGTCACGTGGGTGTTGCGCAGAATGGCGTCCTTACGCTGTATCTCCAGAGCGTGGTGGAGCGAGAGTGTGTCTTCCTTCAGCCGTTGCATTATCTCCGATGCGCGCATGTGCTGGCGGTCTTCGGCGATGGAGTCACGTGCCTGGATGTCTTTTGCCATGTTGTCGTATGCTGCATGCCAGTTTCCTGTCGCCTTATAATATTCCTGCATGTACTTGTTCCGTATGCCTACGAGACTGTACTCCATAGGTGTTGCCACCCGTTCATTGCGCAGTATTTTCTCCACTTCGCCCATCCGCCCCTTTTTCATGGAGATGCCGATGTGTATCGAGTTCGCGTAGTAGACGCCGACGTCTACGCCCTGTTCCTTGAAGAACCGTTCTGCCCGTTCGAGATAGGAGTGGGCCTTGGTGAGCTCGCCGAGGTTCAGATAGACATCGGCCATGTTTATCCGGCAGATGGCCATGTCGATACCTTCGTCTCCGTAGTGGGCAAGCAGTTTTTCGAGCCGCAGGAACAGGCTGAGCGCCTTGTCGTAGTTGCCGAGATAATAGTGGTAGTTTCCGAAGTTGTTGAGATAGTACGCCTTCATGTTCGGTTGCATCCTGTCGTAGAAGCGTGTGCTCTCGTTGTAGTAGTGCAGCGAGGTCTCATAGTCTTCAAGGCTCCGGTAGATGTGTGCCAGTCCGAGATAGAGCGTGATGCTCTTTGTCTCCGGCAGACTCAGCGAGTCGACGAGAAACAGGGCCCGCCTGTACCATGACGCTGCCATCGCCATGTCGTTTTTCATCCCGTATGTGTCGGCCATGTTGGCGCACATTTCCGGCAGATAGTCTGTGTTGTCGCTCTTCATCATGGCTTCGTATGCCTTTGTCCTCAGACTTATGGCTTCGTCCAGTTTGGATCGGAACCGCTGATAGAGCGTCGCCTTATATTCGTAGGCATGAGCCATCAGGCCGTTCGTCCGTGGCGACGGCTGTTGGCTTCGGGCAAACCGGATGGTCCGGTCCGCATACGGTATGAGCGAATCTGGCGTCTGTGACAGCAGCCAGTATTTTCCTCTTCTCAGATAGAAGTCATACCACGTCAGGCTGTCTTCAGCTTCGGCCAGTCCCCGGTTTATCATGTCCGGCGCATTCGGTGACATGTTTGTCAGAGAGTCGTCAAGCGCGAGTATATATTGTTTCTGTTCCTGACTGCGTTCCGGAGCGGAATTTTCCGGGTTGCATCCGACCAGCGACAGCAGTACGGCTGATACATATAGAATAGTCTTCATTATGCTGGATGATTAACCAATGCAAGTATAGTGCAAACGGGCGCAGTGTGAGCTTGCTCACAAATTGCCGGCCGCGACCTATCTTCTGCAAAGATAGGTAAAAAAAACGGAACGCCAAAAGGTTTGGAATACTTGGTCGTAAATAGTGCTTAAACGGCGGATTTGTGAGAAAGAAAAGCACCATTCATGTCGTTTCCGTGTGTGTGAGAGACAAAAATGGACTCCAATGACAGCCCGTCAGGCGTGACTTCCGGACATCAGCGGTGTGTCCGGAAGTCACGTCGGCGTCAGAAAGTCTCCCCTTTGAGCGGCCAGTTTGGCGTCGGCCGGTGCATTTTCTTCATGTCCTCGTCAAACTGACGGACCATTTCGGGATATTTGTCGGCCAGATTGTTGCGCTCGCCCGGGTCCTCGCGGAGGTTGTACAGCTCCAGCGGACGGTTCGGCTTGACCGTCACACACTTCCAGTCGCCGCGCCGTGCGGCCCGCTGCTTTCCGGTGAACTCCCAGTAGAGCAAGCGGTTGTCCGTGTCGGCCTCGCCACCGAAGAAGAGCGGAAGGATGTTCATGCCGTTGATGTTCTGCGGCAGATGGCGCTCGGCTCCGGCCAGAGCGGCGAAGGTCGGCATGATGTCGGGGAAATAGACGATGTTCTCCAGACGGCGTGCGGGGACGCGTCCGGGCTGGTTGACAATCATCGGGACGCGTATTCCGCCCTCGTAGAGCTGTCCCTTGCGGCCGTTGAAGCCCGCGTTGCAGTTGAGCTCGGCCAGCGGAGCCTGCACCGCCGCTCCGTTGTCGGAGGCGAAGATGACCAGCGTGTTCTCCCTGAGACCGGTGGAGTCGAGATGTTCCAGCAGTCGGCCGATGGCCGCGTCCATGTGGGTTATGAGCGAGGCGTAGCGCCGCGTGTTCATCGACCATTCCTCCTGATCGTCATACCACGTCGTGTCGTCGATGATGTAGGGCTCGTGCGGTGCGTCATAGGCCAGATAGAGGAAGAACGGGTTGTTGCGGTTGCGGTCGATGAAGCCGATGGCGTCTTCGGTCGAGAGGTCGGTGTTGTGCTTGACGTGGGCGTCGTGGGCGTTCTCCTCGATGGTCGTCAGGGAGTCGCCCGCGAAGCGGTAGTAGGGATAATAGTAGGGTGAGTTTGAGTGGACGGTGCTTATCAGCCATCCGTAGAACTCGTGGAAGCCGCGGTGGTTGGGCGCTGCGCCCGGGTCGTAGCCGTCCAGATGCCACTTGTTGACAAGACATGTCCTGTAGCCGGCGGCCGAGAGCACCGTGGCGATGGTCGTGTCCGTCGGCAGGAGGTTGGCCCGGCGGATGAATGTCGTGTCGCCCTGCGGTGATATTTTCATTCCGCGTATGCCTCCGGCGGTGCATGTGTTGTCGCGTATGGTGGTGTTTCCGGTGTTCTTTCCGGTCATGAGGGAGCAGCGCGACGGCGACGATATGCCGCTTCCGGCGTAACACTGGGTGAACGCTGTTCCGGTCTGTGCCAGCCGGTCGATGTTCGGCGTCTTCACGTGCTTGCTCCCGAAGCATGACAGGTCGCCGTAGCCCATGTCGTCGGCGAGTATGAAGATGATGTTGGGACGTTCGGGCGTGGCCTTCCGTCCGTCTTCCGGCGTGGCCGCGGTCTGTGCCGTTGCGGCGGAGGCGAAGCCGAGAGCGGCCGCCAGCGGAGCGTAGTAGGGTAGTCTGTTATTGTTCATAAGAGGTCAGTTGTTGGTAAGATATTCATTAAATTCAACGTATTGGTTTTTTATATGTTCGTATGATTATTTTAAAAGTTTCCTTTCTCCGTTGCCGGTGCTTTCTAATATGCTCATTTGTTGTATGGCAATCTGATTGAGTTTGATGAGCCGTTCGCTCTGCGGCATACCTTGTTCGATGAACACAGCATTGAGGCTTTCCATGTTCGACAGGCAAATAAGTTCGTTGATGGTGGCATAGTCGCGAATATTTCCTTTGCAATCGGAGTTGTTTTCGTGCCATTGTTTTGCTGTCATTCCAAACAGAGCCACGTTCAGGACATCGGCTTCGTTGGCATAGATGATACAAATCTGTGCGGGAGTGACTTTTGAAGGAATAAGATTTTGCTTGATTGCGTTGGTGTGTATGTGGTAATTTATTTTCGAAAGTTCACGCTTGGCAGACCAGCCGATTTGCGTCTGTTCTTGTTCTTTTAGACGTTGGAACTCTTTTAGCAGGTAAAGTTTGAATTGTGGGGATACCCAACTGGCAAACTCGAATGCAATGTCTTTATGTGCATAAGTGCCTCCATAGCGGCCGGCTTTGGCAATAATACCCCGTGAGTTGGTCTTTTCAACCCATTGCTTTACGGAAAGCACGAATCGATTCAATCCTGCTTCATTTTTAATTCCCTCGAATTCGGGGGAATTAAAATAGGGATTGTACATTTCTTCCCATATCCCCAGAAATTCGATAGTGTTTTTGTTGCGTAGCCATTTTTCAATGAGTGCAAGTCCGTTTTCTATATTTCTTACCATGTCAGTAAGAGAGATATAGTCTTTATCGTTGTATGTTACGATAGTTATTTCTGTATCTTGTACTTTTATTTTTGCCATTATTTTCCTGTTTTAGGTCTTTCTTGAACAAAGGTAACTAAAATTTATGAAAAAGTTTTCTTTTTACGGATAAAAATGTGTCATAATAGCGAAGTAACGTTCTATGTGGATTATCGTGTCTCTCGTCCTTATAGCTTCATACCGGCGTAGACGGAAAGTTCTCCTCTCCCACTGTTACAAAATATTAAAGTGTCCGCATGATTCACAGATTTACGTACTTTTACGTTCGTAAAC
>ERZ860264.994-NODE-994-length-21997-cov-3.939659_pt1 | contig 21997 bp, 16 predicted proteins | sample MGYA00509980_ERZ860264 | MGnify/ENA primary metagenome ERZ860264 (study PRJEB30046, sample SAMN00715212) | human gut metagenome | study: EMG produced TPA metagenomics assembly of the A metagenome-wide association study of gut microbiota in type 2... | reverse complement strand
GAGGTTGTCGCGGCTGCCGATGAGCAGCGGAGCGGTGTAGATGTTCTTCTGAACGCCGCCGGCCACGTGGCCCATGCGGCTCTCGTCGGCGAAGAGTCCGTCGAGGTTGTTGGTGCCGGTCTTGGCTCCGAGCAGAATCGGGCCGTACTTGAACGCCACATAGTCGGTGTAGTGTTGCAGCGGCATGAGGCTGACCTTCATGGGCAGGGAAATCTCAACGACGTCGCCCTTCTTCCATTTACGGTTGACGGGTAGATAGCCGTTGACCTCTGTGGCCGTAATCTCGCTGCCGTTGACTTTCACGGCGAAACCGTCAGCCCACGACGGGTGGCGCAGACAGAGGGTGAACTCGCCGCCCTTGTTGACGGTGATGCGCGAAGCCTGCTCGTAGGGGAAGGAGGTCTCCTGAGTGATGGTCACGCCGCGGTCGCGCCAGTTGAGCGTCGTCGGCATGAAGAGGTTTACGAAGAGCGAGTCGCCGCTGTGGACGTAGGCGAACTCGGCATACTTGCCGTGGTTCTCCATTCCCGTACCCACGCAGCACCACATGGCCTGATTGACCTGTGAGTAGACACGGTAATGCTGCGGGCGGGCCGACGTGAAATAGACGTAGCCGCCGGTCTCGGGATGCTGCGAGGAGAGGATGTGGTTGTACATTGTGCCCTCGAAGAAGTCGGCATATTTCGAGTCGTGCTCGTCTGCGAAGAGGTCTTCCGAGAGCTTCAGCATATTGTTGGAGTTGCATGTCTCCACGCCCTCAATGCTCGTGATGAACTTGCCGTACTCGCCGTTGGCGGGAAACCACTCGGCTATGGAGTTGCCGCCCACGGCGATGGTGCGCTTCGTGGTGACATTGGTCCAAAAGAAGCGGGCCGCCTTGCCGTACTGTGCCGTGCGGTCCTGCTGGTATGTGCGGGCAAAGCCCACAACTTTGGGCACCTGCGTGTTGGCGTGAACGTTGTCGATGGTCGTGGCGCGGCGGTTGGCCATACCCGTGAGCAGCCACTTGTGGGCATATCGCTTGGCTGCTTCGAGATATTTTGTGTCGCCTGTCATCTGATAGGCGTCGGCGAACATCTCGTTTATGCCTCCATGCTCATGGCCCAGTATGTCCTCTACCTGCTGGTCGGTGAGTCCGGCAATGATATTGACACCCCAGTCACAGGCACGTAAGAACATACTTCGCGCAGTCTCGTTGTCTCCGTAGAGCCACGCGTCGCGCAGTCCGGCGAAGGTCTTGTGTATATTATAATAAGGTACCCATGAGTCCCAATATTCCTTCATGTCACCTTTAGCGAATGTCGTCCACAGGTTGTAAGAGTGGGGCACACCGCCCAAATAGCCGTGCATGACGGCGTTTTCGTTCTTGTCCCATGCGTCCTGACATTCTTTCAGGCGGTTGACGAAATTGTCCATGCGTTCCTTCAGCTGTGCCTTGACGGCAGCGTCTGGGCATGAGCGCCATGCTATGGCCAGCGCCGAGAGGTAGTGGCCGCCCACGTGACCGTCGAGTCCTCGGTCACCGCCCCAGTTTTCAAATGCCTTTCCGCTCTCCGGCAGTCCGGCCTGCTTCTCGTATGGCTGCAACAGACGTGCCGCGTCGTATTCGAGCAGCACTTTGTTGTTGAGCGTCATGGCGTGGAGAAAAGGTCCGCTGTTTATCGTCACCTCGTCGAGGTCGAAAAGCTGCGGATAGAGCTTGCTCTGTGCGCCTGCCGTGATGGATAACAGCAAGGCTGCCGCTGTTGTTAGAAAACAGTGTTTTCTCATTTTGTTTTGGTTTTATGTAATGATATTATTGGTAATTTCGATGAAATTTGCGGTCGTACTTGATGTCCGTGCAAAGGTAGCAAAAAAAGGAAAAGATGTGTTATGCTCATGTTCCAAATAGTGTTCTATATGTTCCAGATGGTGGAGAAATGAAGAAAACAACATTTATTTTAATGCAAAGATGCTTTTTTGTTCAACGCAAAGACGTTTTTTAAATTCAACGCAAAGACGCAGAGACGCAGAGTTCAGCGCAGAGGCGTTTTTTAATTCAACGCAAAGGCACAAAGACGCAAAGTTCAGCGCAGAGACGTTTTTTATTCGCCAAAGATGCAGAGACGTAGAGATACATGGTCATATATGACTTTGCGCCAGCCTTTGTGTCTTTGTGTTGAATTTTAAAAAACGTCTCTGCGCTGAACTTTGCGTCTCTGCGTCTTTGCGTTGAAAGTAGCGTCTTTGCGTTGAAAAACGACGTTTTTATGTTGAATAAATATCACGGAATTTAACATTTAAAAATTCGTAAACCAGAGAGCGGCAAAGCCGGAATATTGACATTCCGTCTCTGTTGCCCTCCAAAAAATCTTCCGTTGCCGAGCCGTAAGGCCCTCCCGGGATTGCGACGGGGCCGCTTTCGCATGATGACGGCGGCCCCGTTGCAATGCGACAAGGGCCTCGTTGCAACCTCGTAAGGGCCTTACAGCAATATTTTCGACCGGATTTTATTGCACACTTTATGATATTTTAGTGTAACGCACTGTGGGTCAGAGGATAAAAGATGCACGTTCAAAACTCGCGAATTTGCGGCCAAATGATTTTCGTTTAAGAATATCGCAAGGATTTTGAGGTGTTTGTAAGAATAGTTCTGAGCTTTTAACAGTTACAGCTGCGTATTTCATACTTTTATATGTATCTTTGCAAAAAATAGGCCTACTTCTGCAATTTCAAGTGAATTTGATTGCATTTGGATTGCTGAATTTTTGAATACCCTTTGTTAGTTATGCTAAGTAATCAATCAGAACCGGATTATGGGAGAACTGTTTAATGTATATTGTGATGAAAGCTGCCATTTGGAACACGATCCTGTAAATGTGACAGCTATGGTAATTGGCGGCATACTATGTCCCGATACTAAGAAAAAAGAGGCAAATGACCGCATACGCGAAATAAAAATGGAGCATGGTATAAAAGCTGATGCTGAAATCAAATGGAATAAAGTGTCTCCATCAATGTTATCGCTTTATGTAGATTTGATTAACTACTTTTTTGATAATAGCAACCTCCATTTCCGGGCGGTGGTTATTCCTGACAAACGGAAACTAAATCACGAACGTTTTGGCCAAACACACGAAGACTTCTATTACAAGACATACTTTCAAATGCTGAAAACTGTTTTGGAGCCAGGTAAGGAGTATGCTATCTATATAGACATAAAAGATACTCGCAGTCAGGAAAAAGTGACTAAACTTCGTGATGTGCTTTGTAATAGTAATTATGATTTTAATCGTAATATGATTAGAAGAATACAACAGATTAGGTCGCATGAGGTAGAATTGATGGGACTTGTGGACCTGATTATCGGTGCAATGTCTTATCTTCATCGTGGATTGAATGGAAGCAGGACAAAACTGGCTTTGATAGAACGTATCAGACAGCGAAGTGGCTACACTTTGTTGTCAAACACGCTTTACCGTGAAAACAAGTTTAATCTGTTTATTTGGAAAAGCAAACATGAATGAAGATTATTATGAACTGCCGGAACTAATAATGCTATCTGAATATGGTGGCGATTTCTGTGCATATCTGGAAGCTGTATATGAACTTTTCAAGAAGGATTTCATTGAAAACCGTCCGGTATTCCGTGGAACTCGCTTGGGGTTGAAAAAACATCCGATGGAAAACGGAAAAGAAGCGACATTTTGGCACATGACTTCAGAAGGTGAAGATGAAGCGACACGCAATCCCGATTTGCGTCGAATGGAGCGAATCAAATGGCCTGCTGCATTAATAAACGATTCCGCACACACTTATTTGAGAGTATGGGAAAATAAACGTGGTAACAAGACGAATGTGCTTATCTTTCATGAGCAAGAGGGGTACTTGGTTGTACTGCGTAAGGGAGTGGATTATTTGATACCGTGGACGGCTTATCTTATAACTTATCGCAATCGAAAAAAACGTTTACTGAAAGAGTATGAGGCGTATATAAAAAGCAAGGAGCTAACTTAAAAAAAGCCGCTCCCGTTTCTCTTTCAACTACATGGTTGCTGAGATATTGCAAATATACAGTCTTTATATTAAACAAACAAATAAATGACAAAAAAAAATTGGAATTTAACAAAATAGAAACAATTGTGGTCCATTTGCAGACATTTTGATTCGACATCATTATATTCCATAAATCTGTATTGTAGAAGAATGGCATATTATTATGTGGTTGTGTTACTATGCACATAATAATATGCCATCTGAGTTTTGATAGGGGTTATATCATAGAGTTCTGTGTTCAGACAAACAGTCTGCCAATCTGATATACGGCGGCGGAAACGGCCCATGCGAGCATGGTGGTATAACCGGCGGCGAACAGGGCCCAGCGCCACGAACCGCTTTCGTTCTTGATGGCGGCTATGGTGGCGATGCACGGGAAGTATATCAGGACGAATAGCAGATAGCAGAAAGCGATGAGCGGGGTAATGCCGTCGGCAGACATCTTCTGATAGAGCGCGGAATATTTGCTGCCCGTATCCTCGACGGTGTCATCGGCAACGCTGTCGTCACCGCTGTAAAGCACTCCGAGCGTTGACGCCACAATCTCTTTTGCTCCGACACCGGCAATCAGGCCGACGTCAAGTTTCCAATCGAATCCCTGAAGACGGAAGACGGGCTCGATAGCTTTACCGATATGGCCGATGTAGCTCTGCTCCTGTTGCTGCTGGGTGTCGAGGCTGTCGTCGTGGGGAAAATATCCCAATGCCCAGACGATGATGCTGGCTACGAGGATGACGCCTCCCATCTTCTTGAGATACTGTTTGCCTTTTTCCCATGTATGGCGGAATGTCGCTTTGGCCGTTGGGAAACGGTAGGGCGGAAGCTCCATGACGAACGGGGTGTCCTCTCCCTTGACAAGCCAGCGGCTGAAGATGCGGCTCATGAGGACTGCCATCAATATGCCTATGGCATAGAGGGAAATCATGATGAGGCTGCGATATTGAGCCGCAAAGAAAGTACCGGTAATCATGATGTATATAGGCAGACGGGCCGAGCAGCTCATCATCGGCAGAATGAGCATGGTGATGAGACGCGAGCGGCGGCTCTCGATGGTGCGGGTGGCCATGACAGCGGGTACGTTACATCCGAAGCCCATGATAAGGGGGATGAACGATTTGCCGTGAAGTCCCATCTTGTGCATCAGTTTGTCCATGATGAAGGCGGCGCGGGCCATATAGCCGGAGTCCTCCATGAACGATATGAAAGCGTAGAGGATGAGAATCTGAGGCAGGAAGACAATCACCGCACCGACACCTCCAATCACTCCGTCGACCAGCATGTCCTTCAGTGGGCCGTCGGGTAGGGAAGAGGTGAACCACTCGCCAAGGGCCGAAACGCCGCTTTCAATCCAGTCCATAGGATATTGGCCGAGTGAGAACGTCACTTGGAACATGGCATACAGGAGAAGGAAGAACAGTGGAAATCCGACATACTTGTTGGTGATGATGCTGTCAAGAAGATGGGTCACCTGATATGTGTCCTGCTTCTTGCCTTCCTCATATTCCGATTCTTGAAGCGCGCCGTGGATGAAGCCGTATTTGGCGTCCATGATAGCCGTCTCGCTGTCTTCCTTGGTCTCCTTGCGGATGCGTGCGGCCTGACTGTCGCGGACGTCAATTATCTGCCGGCCGTTTGGCAGTGAACGAATTAATTTTTCTGTGTCAGCATCGTTCTCAAGCAGTTTTATGGAGAGGTAGCGCGTGGAGTATCTGTGACGTATCTGCTCGTCATGCTGCAATTCCGTCTTGACGGCTTCGATACATGATTCTATCAAGGGTCCGTGGTTGAGGTGGATATGACGGTAGACACTGTTGTTGGGCCGCTCTCCGTGGGCAAAGTCTTCTCCATGGTCGGCAATGACACCGTTGCTGTAGGTGTCGTGCCACTGCTGTATGTCGGCTGCGACCTCCGGATTGATATTGCCTTTGTCGTCCAGAAAGTCAACGCCTTCATACATATTTATTATTATATGGAAAAGCAGATCGACACCACGGCCGGTCTTGAATACCGTGGGAATCATCGGGACGCCGAACAGGCGGCTCAGTTTCTGGTAGTCGAGTTTGTCACCGCGGTTCTCAAACTCGTCAAACATGTTGAGGGCGCATATCATGCGAAGGTGCATGTCCACGAGCTGGGTGGTCAGGTACAGATTACGCTCGATGTTGCTTGCGTCGATGACGTTGATGATAATGTCAGGGGTCTTTTCGATGATCTGCTTGCGGACGTACAATTCCTCCGGACTGTAAGCAGAAAGAGAATAGGTTCCGGGAAGGTCGACAAGATTGAATTCATATCCCTCAAATGTAGCCCGTCCCTCTTTGGCGTCAACGGTGACACCGGAGTAGTTGCCCACGCGTTCGTGGGCGCCGGAAGCAAAATTGAAGAGCGACGTCTTGCCGCAGTTCGGGTTTCCGACCAATGCGACGTTGATGGTGCGGCGCTTCTTCATGGCCGCATCACGCAGCTGCTTGTCCGTAAGGATGAAATCGCATGTGTCATCGCTGCTGACGGGTGAGGTTGGGTGCAGGCTCTCCTGCTTGCCGAAATCACGGGCTTCATCGGTGGAAATAATTTCTATCATTTCCGCCTCGTCATGTCTCAGCGAGACCTCATATCCCATCACCTTATATTTTACCGGGTCCTGAAGCGGTGCGTTGAGAAGTACTTCCACAATCTTGCCTTTGATGAAGCCCATCTCCACGATGCGCTTGCGGAAGCCTCCGTGCCCCAGTACCTTTACAATAACTCCTTTTTCGCCTGTTTTGAGTTCTGAAAGTTTCATGATTGAATGATATTTTGCTGCAAAAGTACGACTTTTTTGTTGCAATACGGTTGTAAATGGCTTTGCCGAGCTTAAAATACCTATAAATGATGATGACGGCGGCTCAGATCTCGAAATATTCTTTCAGTTCAATGGCGGCATCGACATCATTATTAGGTATGTCGCGGATGATACGCCCGCGTTCGAGAAGGACGATGCGGGAGCATATATCTACGGTGTGGGACAGATTGTGACTGCTGATGATGACCGTATTGCCGGTTTGTCCGGCGTATTCTGTGATTATACGTTTCAGGATGTTCTGGCCCGTCGGGTCGAGAAAGTTGAACGGTTCATCGAGGATGACGACGTCGGGATGTCTGAAAAAAGCGGAAATGATACCGATTTTCTGCTTGTTGCCAGCAGACATGTCGCGTATCAGTTTCCTCTTGCTGAATATCTCATTATTGGTGAAATGTTCAAATGGCTTTAGATAGCCGTCAAGCGTTTCACGGCTGATACCGGAAATCTTTCCGAGAAAATCGAAATATTCTTCTGCTGTCAGAAAGTCAATGAGAAATCCTTCGTCTATATATGCACCTACGTATTGTTTCCACGCCTCACTTTCTGATATGACCATTGTCTGTTGGCGTGCTTCCAGCAGACCTTCATCTGTGTTTACTGTCATCGTTATGCTGCCCTCGTCAGCTTTGAGCAGGTCGAGCATTAGTCTGAACATTGTTGTCTTTCCTGCTCCGTTATTGCCGACAAGGCCGAGAATCTCTCCTCTGTTGATTTTAAACTCAGGTATGTCGATGGAGAATCCTGAACTCAGATTCTTTCTGAGACCGTCTATTGATATTATGTTGGAATGGGATTTGTTCACGATGGATAATTTTATGATAGAAAGAAAGCGTCCGGAAGAACGGTGTTTCCGCCGACTTCCGGACGCTTTGGATTTGCTCTTAATGTTTATACGAGTCCGCGTCCGTGGCAATTCTTAAACTTCTTACCACTTCCGCATGGACATGGGTCATTGCGTCCCGGCAATTTATCCTTAACAATCGGGGTGTTCTGCTGACGGCCACGTGTGTCCTGTGCGGCAGCTGCTGCCTGATTCGGATCGGTGAGCTGCTCCTCACTGAGGTTCTGCTTTGTCTCGGTGTATTGCTGACGCTGCGGCTGCGGTTCAGCCGGTGCGGCCTCTGGCATTTCCTGCGGCTGCATTTCTGGGATGGCGCTACGCATGAGAATACCGGTGATGCGGTTGTTCATGGTGTTCACCATATTGTCGAAGAGTTTCACACTCTCCAGCTTGAAGATGAGCAACGGGTCCTTCTGTTCGTATGAAGCATTTTGAACGCTATGCTTCAGTTCGTCAAGCTCTCGCAGATTCTCCTTCCAGCAGTCGTCTATGGTGTGGAGAAGAATCATCTTCTCAAATTGCTTTACGACACTCTTACATTCTGTCTCGTATGCTTCTTTCAGGTCACAAGGGATGTTGTACATACGGCGGCCGTCGGTGATGGGCACCATTATGCGCTCGTAGATAGCTCCCTGGTTCTCATATACCTGTTTGATGATGGGCCATGCAACGGACTCGATGCGTTCGGTCTTGCGCTTGAATGTCTCGATGGCAACCTGAAAGGCACTTTCCGAAAGAGCGTCCTTGCTCATGTTGGAGAACTGGTCGTATGTGAATGGCACTTCCATTGCGAAGATATGCAGGAACTCTTCCTTGCAGCCTTCGTAGTCATTGGTCTCGATGATGTTTGCGACACGGTCCCAGATGATGTTGGTGATATCCATGCCGATGCGCTCACCCATGAGGGCGTGGCGGCGCTTCTCATAGACAACGGTGCGCTGCTTGTTCATGACGTCGTCATATTCGAGAAGACGCTTGCGGATGCCGAAGTTGTTCTCCTCGACCTTGCGCTGCGCACGTTCAATCTGTTTTGACAGCATTGAATTCTCAATTACATCGTCGTCCTTGAAACCGAGCTTGTCCATGAGGTAGGTAATCTTCTCAGAACCGAAAAGACGCATGAGCTTGTCTTCAAGTGAGATGAAGAACACGGATGAACCAGGGTCGCCCTGACGTCCGGCACGTCCACGGAGCTGTCGGTCAACACGGCGGCTCTCATGACGCTCCGTGCCGATGATGGCGAGTCCTCCGGCTGCCTTTACCTCGGGAGACAGCTTGATGTCGGTACCGCGGCCGGCCATGTTGGTTGCAATTGTGACGGCTCCGAGGCCGTTGGTGCTCTGTCCGGCAAGGGCAACGATGTCGGCCTCCTTTTGGTGCAGCTTGGCGTTGAGCACCTGATGGGGAATCTTGCGCATGTTGAGCATCTTGGAAAGAAGCTCTGATATCTCTACGGAGGTCGTTCCGACGAGAACCGGACGGCCGGCGTTGCGCATCTTCTCGATTTCCTCTATCACAGCATTGTATTTCGCACGTGCCGTCTTGTAGATGCGGTCGTCCATATCCTTGCGCTGTACGGGACGGTTGGTCGGAATCTCAACGACATCGAGCTTGTAGATGTCCCAGAACTCGCCGGCTTCCGTTGATGCCGTTCCAGTCATACCGGCCAACTTGTGATACATACGGAAGTAGTTCTGGAGCGTGATTGTCGCAAACGTCTGTGTCGCAGCCTCGACCTTGACGTGCTCCTTGGCTTCAACAGCCTGATGGAGTCCGTCGCTCCAGCGGCGACCTTCCATGATACGGCCTGTCTGCTCGTCCACAATCTTCACTTCTCCGTCGATGACCACGTATTCGTCATCCTTGTTGAACATTGTATATGCCTTCAGCAGCTGCTGGAGGGTGTGGACGCGTTCACTCTGGACGGCATAGTGGTTGAGCATCTCGTCTTTCTTGTCCAGACGCTCCTGGTCGCTGAGGTGTTTCTCGTTTTCAAGGGCAGAGAGCTGGGACGCGATGTCGGGAAGGACGAACAGTTCCTTGTCGTTGACCTGCTTGGCGAGCCAGTCGGTTCCCTTATCGGTGAGGTCACATGAGTTCAATTTCTCGTCAACGACGAAGTAGAGGGGCTCAACGGCTTCCGGCATACGTCTGTTGTTGTTCTCCATGTAGGTCTCTTCCGTCTTGAGCATACCGGCTTTGATACCTTCTTCCGACAGGTATTTGATGAGCGGCTTGTTCTTGGGAAGGGCTTTGTGGGAACGGAAAAGTGACAGGAAACCTTCTTCCGTGAGTTTCTGGTCATTCTTCATCTTACCCTCGCTGATTTTCTGCTTCGCATCGGCGAGATATTGTGTGGCAAGTTTACGCTGTACTTCAAAAAGATGTTCTACGAGCGGCTGATATTCTTCAAACATCTGCACATCGCCTTTGGGTACCGGTCCGGAAATGATGAGCGGCGTACGCGCGTCGTCGACAAGCACGGAGTCGACCTCGTCGACGATGGCGTAATTGTGAGCCCGCTGTACGAGATCGGCCGGTGATACGGCCATATTGTCACGCAGGTAGTCGAAACCGAACTCGTTGTTGGTACCGAACGTAATGTCTGCCATATATGCCTTGCGGCGGGCCGGAGAGTTAGGCTGGTGCTTGTCGATGCAGTCAACGGAAAGACCGTGGAACTCATAAAGCGGCCCCATCCACTCTGAATCTCGTTTGGCGAGATAGTCGTTCACCGTAACGACATGGACACCGTTGCCGGTTAGGGCGTTGAGGAACACCGGAAGTGTTGCGACGAGGGTCTTACCTTCACCGGTGGCCATTTCCGCAATCTTTCCCTGATGGAGCACGACGCCTCCGAAGAGCTGTACGTCATAATGGACCATTTCCCATTTAAGGTCATTGCCGCCGGCCGTCCAATGGTTGTGGTATATGGCTTTGTCTCCGTCAATCGTGATGAAGTCCTTCCGCGGGTCAGCGGCCAGTTCGCGGTCGAATTCCGTTGCTGTAACGATGGTCTCCTCGTTTTCGGCGAATCTCTTGGCCGTTTCCTTGACAATGGCGAAAACCTCGGGCATCACGTCGTTCAGAGCATTCTCATAGATTTCCAGAACTTCCTTCTCCAGTTTGTCTATCTGGTTGAAAATGCCCTCGCGCTCGTCAATGGGAGTTTCTTCTATCTTGTTCTTCAATTCCGCTATCTTGGCTTTCTGCTCGTTTGCGGAATCCTGTATGTTCTGGCGTATCTGTGCTGTTCTTGCACGTAAGGCGTCATTGTCCAACTTCGCAATTTCTGGATATGCGGCCTTTACTTTTTCAACCAAAGGCTGGATGAGTTTCATATCCCTTGAAGATTTGTCGCCAAATATTGATTTTAATAATTTATTGAAATTCATATTGATTATGATTTTAAATGTGCCTGAGCACTTGTGACTATTCTTGTTTTATCTCTCATTAAAATAACGGTTCTGCAGAACTTGCATTTGGCGCACGAATCCGTATAGCCTTTGCTATGGTCGGAGCTATCCGGTCGATGGTTATGGGAGTATTGATGCGTTCTGATTTTATGTCCGTTCCATAGATGATGAGAGGGAACTGGATAAATGAAGCTCTGTATAGCTGGTCTTCCTGATAATCTTCATTTATCAGACGCCATCCGGGAGTAACTTCGATGAGAATGTCTCCGTTGCGCTCCGGATGGAAACCATTACGGATTTTATATGTATTCTGATTGTTGTCCGATGAGAGCTGCAATGATGTATAGACATTGCGGACACCGGATATCTGGAGTAAGAACTCTTGTGAACGTTTGGTTGCGTCAGTAAGGCTTATCTGTTTCTGTTCGAGCAGTTTATGGTTCAGGAACATTTGCGGGCCGAAGCATGTCTCCACATATTTCCCCTGTCCCCAAATCGCGCCCAGATACATGTTTAGCAGATTTGATGTGCGGTTTATGTTGAATGTGCCCGCCGGTATGTTGAACTTCGCATAATCAACGTTCTCTTCGTCTGCATAGCCTGTGCTTGTGATGACGAACAGAACATTCTTTTTGCCGATTTTGTTTTCTATCTCAGCGACAAGCCGGCCGATTTCCCTGTCAAGGCGGACATACGTGTCCTGCAGCTCCATCTGGCATTCGTTTAATGGCTTGTGGTCGAAATTGCCGGCATAGTATGTTATGTTCAGACAGTCTGTTATGGCATCGCTTCCCATGGCATTGCTGTTGAAGCACAGCAGGGCGATGTCGGTTATGCTGCCGTTGACAAGTCCGCTGGCTTTATATTCGCGGAATCTTCTCGTTCCGGAGAACTTGTGCTTGAACGGCTGTTGCATTCCGCCGGTCATGAAATAGCTGAAATTGCCGGATAATCTATTGATAGGCTGCCAGTCAACCTCAACGATTTTGGTCAGGGAGTTAAGGCTGTTGTATGCCTGCAACCATGAAGTGGGAGTCTTGAAATAATATGAGGACGAACACCAATAACCGTTGTTGTCATCAATCCAGATGGCTCCATCCGCAGCATGTCCGGCAGAAAGAATGGCCGCATCGCGGAATGGGGCGATGCCATAGACTATGGATTTTCCGTTTGTCGCGACTTTAAGCTCGTCTCCTATTGTTGAAGTACTAAGGTTTTTGGGGGACGACTTGTCGCTTGTCAGATAGCCTGTATATTTCTCGTCGTCAACGCAATATACAGGACGCAGGGTTTCCTTGTTCAGCCATCTGGCTCCGACGATACCATTATAATAAGGTGTAGTGCCGGTGTATATGGATGAAATGGCCGATGCTCTGTCTATCGGAGAAAACGGGTAGGCGGTGTTGGTATATACGATGCCGTCCTTTAAAAGGCGTTTAAAACCGTTTTCGTCATAAAGAGGTGCGAATGCTTCCATATAATCGCTCCGGAATTGGTCAATCGTTATGTTTACGACCAACTTTGGAGCCGATTTGATTGCTTGCTCTTGCGCACTGCCTGTTATGGCAAGTATCGCAAATAGTGTTAATGGTATATATCTCATTCGTTATCTCTTTAGTGATTGGGACTTGATATGTATCCAACATCTTGTTAGCAAAGATAATGCCACAATTGTCATTCCTTCTGCATAATCTTGAAAAAAAGAGCCGATTAAGAACAAAATTATTGTGAATGTCAGATAATTCCAGTAGATGGTACGTCTCTTTCTCAATACTTTTGGTATGAAGAGGAGATGTATCGGATTGAGTAGCAGCACCTGTAAATTGGTGCTTGTCGTAGGATGTTCTGAGAACAGGAGCGTCGTTGTTATGATGCCGGCGACTCCAAGTGTGAGCATCAATGCCGCATCCCACATTATATATATATGGTGTTTTCTGTATTCAAGAAGAGCTATGAATACGGAAGCAGCGAATAATATTATCGCGCATGCTGTTGGAGAAAGGGGGAAACCTTTCTCTGTTATCTGCACACCTGGCGCGACAACGATGTTGCGGGCTTTGACAAGCGGCTTGTATTCACCGTTATTATAAATTTGTGCGCGGTCGAAATCATACATCAGCCGTGACGGGATGAACTGCTGTTCGCGGGCATTTGTTTTGGCGTCGGCTTTGAAGCCGAGGCATAAATCATTCCCCACGGCCGCCCATGGGTGATTTCTTGTGTGTTCGTGTATTATTTCACGATAGGTAGGGGCTTCGTCACTGTTATCCGACGGATATTCTATCTTGCCGTCAATACATCTTTCTATGATGTCTCTGGCGCGGGTGGTGCAATTGTCATAAAAGAAATTGTACCTGTAGGCACGGTTCTGCGGTTTATAGTTCTCGTCCAATGCGTCGTAGATACTCTGTTTTTCCGAATCGCTGATGTTCAGAACCTGTTCCACGACCTGACTCCCGAACTTTCTGTATTCCCGCTTGAATATCTCAAAGGGAACAACACCGAGCTCATAGTCGGTCTTGCCCAATGCGAAACGGAGAACGAAAAACGGTTTCTTGAAACTGAAAATGCCATAGTTGAAGGCCCAGTCTTCACCGGTCTTGAGATTTCTGTATCTTATAGCCGTGTGTCCGTAAAGGCTGTAGACTTCATCATGAGGCGAACATGTCAGGAGACTGACTTCGATAGAGTCGGTCAGAGTGGAGTCGGTTTGGGCGGAAACGGGTGTGACGGCATTGAAAATTAATGCAAAAATCCCGATTATAATTATGTCTGATATGTTCTTTAATCGTTTCACGATGCAAAAATACTCTCTTTTTTCAACTTTCGGTGCTATTATCTCGTTTTTTTTCAATAATTTTGCACCTGCAATATAAAACTATAATGAATTTGACAATAGACATAGGCAATACCTGTACCAAACTTGTCGCTTTTGACGGTTTAAGACCTGTTGAAGAGATAAGGATGGATGATGGAGAATTGTTCAAATTGGTAGAGTTTTGTGGTAAATACAAGTTTACCTGTGGTATATATTCAACTGTGGTAAGGTTGTCGGAAGAATTAAAAAGTCAAATAGAAGCGCTTCCATTCTCTGTAATGCAATTGTTACCAGGGATAACGCCTGTGCCTATTAACAATAAATATGAAACACCATTGTCTCTTGGAGCAGACAGGTTGGCTGCTGTAGTAGGAGGATATTTCAAGAATGATGATTGTGATGTCTTAATCATAGATGTCGGGACTTGCATCACTTATGATTTCATAACGTCATCCGGTGATTATCTTGGGGGAAACATTTCTCCCGGTCCTACGATGCGGCTGAAAGCGTTGAACAATTATACGGATCTTCTGCCTTTGGTTGACCGTAAAGGTGACAGCCCGTTTTTAGGATATAGCACGGAAACAGCGATACGTAGTGGAGTGATGTATGGAGTGGAACGCGAAATAGAAGGCTATATACGTGACTTTTTATTAAAATATCCGAACCTTTTGGTTTATTTAACGGGCGGCGTCTCGCTAAACTTGCACATTTCGGAAAAAAAGTGCATCTTTGCAGATAAATTTATTGTCCCTGAGGGACTGAATCATATACTTCTTTATAATGAAGATTTAAATTCTAATGAAAAAAATAATATTGCTAAGTAGTCTCGCTTTTGCCGGCAGTATTTCTGTATTGGCACAGAGTGGAACGAATTCGCCTTACAGCCAATATGGGTTTGGTGTCCTGTCGGAGCAGTCACAAGGATTCAATCGTGGAATGAATGGATTGGCGTTGGGATTGCGTTATCATAATCAGGTGAATGTACAGAACCCTGCCTCATATTCGGCGATAGACTCACTAACGATGATATTCGATGTTGGTCTTTCGGGCCAGATTACAAGTTTTGAGGAGAACGGCAGGAAACTGAATGCTAATAATGCGGATTTCGAATATGCGGTCGGTGCGTTCAGATTACTGCCGAATATAGGTGTCGGTTTTGGATTGATACCGTTTACTTCCATCGGATATAATTATACCAATAAGCCGGACACACGGTTGTCATCCGTATCTTTCACAGAGACACATACCGGTTCTGGGGGGCTTCATCAGGCTTTTGTCGGTGTGGGATGGTGCTTTCTTAAGGAGTTCTCTGTCGGTGCCAATTTTTCCTATCTTTGGGGCTCTTATGACAGGTCTATTTCGATAGCCAGTACGGATGGTAACGTAAATATGGAAGTAAAGAGCTATACGGCATCTGTCAACAGTTATAAAGTTGATTTCGGTTTACAGTGGCAGCGGAAGATGTTAAAAGACGGATTGCTGACTGTCGGTGCGACGTATGGAGTAGGCCATAATCTTCACGCTGACGCGGAATATAAGACATCCAGCACAAATTCCCAGACCGGAGTGATAACAGAGCCGCCCGTGTCAGTGGTCAATAATGCTTTGAGTATCCCCCATACATTCGGTTTGGGTGTGTCGTGGAAACATGCGGACCGGTTGACAGTCGGCGCTGATTATACATTACAAAAATGGGGCTCGTTAGATTTTCCCGAAATAAACAGCTTGACGGGAGACTATGTAATGAAAAGCGGCTTGTTGAAGGACAGAAGCAAATTCACTCTTGGCTGCGAATGGGTTCCCAATCCACTAAGCCAGCATTTCCTTAGCCGTGTGAACTATCGTGTCGGCGCGTCGATGGCGACACCTTATATTAAGGTCAATGGTAAGGACGGTCCGAAGGAGTATAGTGTGAGTGCAGGATTTGGTATTCCTGTAAGCAAGGGACGCTCCTATTTCAATCTTAGCGGTCAATGGGTGCATGCGTCATCCACCGGTCTCATAACAGAAAATACTTTCCGTGTAAACATCGGCATAACGTTCAATGAACGTTGGTTTATGAAGTGGAAGGTAGAATAACATTATGTTTCAACGTAGCTTGTCAGAGAATATTTATAAGTTGGTCTTAAAACTGGTAAGGATGGGATTTCTTCTCATCCTTCCGGCGTTTATATCGTGCTCGGAAGAGAAAGAGCATATTGCACCGGCTATATATGATAGAGATTCCGTATCTGTGATGACAAGTTATGGAGTCAATACCCTTATCTCGGATTCTGGAATAATCAAGTACAGGATTGTGACAGAACGCTGGGATGTAGATCAGATAAAGAAGCCGTCTCGTTGGACTTTTATAAAAGGCATATTTTTTGAGCAGTTTGACGAAAAGTTTCATGTTTTGGCCTACATTCAGGCTGATACGGCATGGTATTATGACCAGATAAAGTTGTGGGAACTTCGTGGGCGTGTGCGCGTACGTAATATTAATGGTATGAAATTCCGTAGTGAAGAACTGTTTTGGGATGGTCTTCGGCATGAACTCTATTCAAATAAACTGTCACGTCTTGTCACGCCGGAACGTACATTACAAGGAACATATTTCAGAAGCGATGAGAATATGACTCATTATACAGTATCAAATACCCAAGGTTCATTGGTCAAATCAACTGTTGACGGAGGAACTGGAACCGATGAGGTTAAACCGAATAATGACATGAAGCCAGAATCAACAGATACTGCGGCTGTACAGATACGTCCCGCAGCAACTCCGAGGGCTGCATCGCAAAAGCAATCAATAAAACCATGACACAACAAATCATAGGCCTGATAATAACAATGATATTCTCCGCATTCTTTTCAGGAATGGAGATTGCATTTGTTTCGAGTAACAGATTGTTGGCAGAAATGGATCGTGGAAAAAATGGGCTGTCACAGAAAGCAATCAGCTTGTTCTTCCGTCATCCCAACAACTTTGTAAGCACGATGCTTGTCGGCAACAATATAGCATTGGTTGTATATGGAATATTGTTCGCCCAAATTTTCGACAGTACGATATTTAGCAGTCTCGGTGACGGAGAACGTGTTACGGCAGACACGATACTGTCAACTCTTGTTGTCTTATTCACCGGTGAGTTCCTGCCTAAGACAATCTTCAAGAGCAATCCCAATACCCTGCTTACTATTTTTGCAATTCCAGCGTTGATATGCTATATCATCTTGTTTCCTATATCGCGTTTTGCTACTTCAATTTCTCGTGGCATACTTTGTCTTCTTGGCGTGCGTATGCCCAAGGAAAGCAAGGATAAGGAATTTACGAAAATAGATTTGGATTACCTTGTCCAAAGCAGCATTGAGAACGCGAAGGACGACAACGAGATTGAGGATGAGGTCAAGATATTCCACAACGTTCTTGATTTCTCGGACACGAAAGTCCGTGATTGCATGGTGCCGCGCACGGAGATTGAGGGCGTGGACATCAACAGCTGTACATTGGACGAACTGAAAAACAGGTTCATCGAGAGCGGTTTCTCTAAGATAATAGTCTATGACGGTGATATAGACCATATCGTCGGCTACATCCATTCTTCCGAGATGTTCCGCAATCCGGAAGAGTGGAAGGACCATATACGTACGATACCATACGTACCGGAAATCATGGCGGCAAAAAAGCTGATGCACATTTTCTTGCAGCAGAAAAAGAGTCTTGGCGTCGTTGTCGATGAGTTTGGAGGAACATGCGGGCTTGTCTCGCTTGAAGATATTGTGGAAGATATCTTCGGAGAGATAGAGGATGAGCATGACAATACCAATTATATCGCTACGCAGACGGATACGAACGAATATATCCTGTCGGCCCGTCTTGAAATAGACAAGGTCAATGAGATGTTCGGGCTTGATCTGCCGGAGAACAACGACGAATATATGACCATCGGCGGCTTGATTTTGAATGAATATCAAAGTTTCCCGAAGCTGAATGAGGTGGTGAAGATTGAAAAGTTTGAGTTTAAAATAGTTAAGAATACCATGACAAAAATCGAAATAGTGAAGCTAAAAGTCGTGGAATAGCCCATTTTTTTAACGATTTATATTGTGGATTGCTATAAATTTTGTAATTTTGTCCGCTAAAGTGCCGGATATTCAAGCTCTCTGGCTTTAATCTTTTGAGAAAGAAATAAAAAACAAATAAGAAATATATAAAAACAAAATAATAAAAAGTAATGGCAGCATTAGGAACAATTAGAAAGAGAGGCGCTTTTCTCGTCGTAATTATCGGCTTGGGCCTCTTTGCGTTTATTGCCGAAGAAATGGTGCGTTCTTGTGAAGTTACAAGTAACGAGAAACGCCAGCAGGTCGGTGAAGTATTGGGAGAAAAGATTTCTGTACAGGATTTCCAGCGTCTCGTGGATGAGTATCAGGACATGATCAAGATGACTCAGGGACGTGACAATCTCACAGAAGAAGAAATGAACAGCATCAAGGACCGAGTATGGGAGACATACGTCCGCAACACAATTCTGGAGAAGGAAGCCGCTAAGGTCGGTCTTACCGTAACAGACACCGAGTTGCAGAACATCCTGAAGGAGGGCAAGAACTCCATGCTCATGGGCACACCTTTTGTCAATCAGCAGACCGGACGTTTCGATGTCTCCATGCTGACGAAATTCCTTGCCGACTATAAGACCGTAGGAACGCAGAATCCTCAGATGGCCGAGCAGTATCAGAAGATCTATAACTACTGGAAGTTCATAGAGAAGAACCTGCGTCAGCAGACTCTGCAGATGAAATACTACACACTGCTATCCGGCTCTCTGCTCTCAAATCCTGTATCTGCAGAAATGGCTTTCAATGACAGATATGAGGACAACAGCATAGAACTCGCTTCTTTGGCGTATTCATCTATCAGCGATGACAAAGTGACAGTCAGCGACGCTGATCTCAAAAAGAAGTACGACGAGAAGAAAGAGATGTTCAAGCAGTATGTTGAGAGCCGTGACATAAAGTATGTTGATTTTCAGGTTCTGCCTTCAGCAGCAGACCGCAAGGCTCTTATGGCGACCTTGACCGATGCTTCTCAGAAACTTCAGAACGGCAGCGAGCCTGCAGATGTTGTCCGCAAGGCTCAGTCTCAGATAGCATATACAGGTGTTCCCGTGACGAGCAAGGCCTATCCCTACGATATCGCTTCCCGCCTCGATTCAATGACCGTAGGTGAGACGACTGTACCGTTTGAGTCAAAGGGCGACAACTCTTTGAATGTGATAAAGCTCATCTCTAAGGTTCAGATGCCCGATTCTGTTGAGTATCGTCAGATTCAGATCGGCGGCGCAACTGTCGAGGCAGCACGCAAGACGGCCGACAGCGTTTACAATGCGCTTCAGGGCGGTGCTGATTTTGACGAGCTGGCCAAGAAATACAGTCAGGAGGGAACAAAGATTTGGCTGACTTCTTCGATGTATGAGAACTCTCAGACTTTCGACGCAGACACAAAGGCATATCTCGATGCACTGAACACTCTTGGTGTGAACGAGATTAAGAACCTTCCCTTCACACAGGGCAACGTCATCGTACAGGTGACAAACCGCAAGGCAATGGTGAACAAATATGTCGCAGCAGTCGTTAAGCATACCATCGACTTCTCAAAGAGTACATATTCTGCAGCATACAACAAGTTCAGTCAGTTTGTCAGCGAGAACCAGACACTGGAAGCAATGGAGAAGAACGCTGCGAAATACGGTTTCCAGGTTCTTGAGCGCAAGGATATCATGAACTCTGAGCACAATGTAGCCAACGTACGTGGTACACGTGACGCCATGAAGTGGATATTCGAGGCAAAGGCCGGTGACATTTCTCCTCTTTATGAGTGCGGCAACAACGACCACCTCCTTGTTCTCGCCATGACGAAGGTGCATCCCGTAGGCTATCGTGATATGGATGATGTGAAGGACATACTTAAGTCGGATGTTATCCGTGACAAGAAGTTCGATATGCTCAAAGATAAGCTCGCCGGTGTCAGCAGTATTGCTGCTGCAAAGGCTAAAGGCGCAGAAATCAACGGAGTCCCTCAGATTACTTTCAGCGCACCTGTATATGTTTCAGCCACACGTGCGAGCGAGCCGGCTTTGAGCGGTGCGGTTGCAGCCACAAAGCAGGGGCAGTTCTGCCCGCGTGTGATAAAGGGTAATGCCGGTGCATATATGTTCCAGGTGACTAAGAAGGCAAAGCGTCAGGGCGAGAAGTTCGACGACAAGACCATCGAGGCTCAGCTGAGACAGCAGGCTATGGGAGCAGTTTCAAACTACTTCATGAACGAACTCTATATCAAGTCAAACGTAGTTGACAACCGTTATCTGTTCTTCTAAAACACATTGTGTATAGAGAATAGTTTATATACAACCAATAATCCCCGGAACGTTCAGTTATGTTCCGGGGATTATTGTTTTTGTCTGCATGCTATATAGAATGTAAATCGTGTCCACCATCAGAGGTTTAATATATAAGTGACAGAGCCTCGACATAGCTCTGTTTATACTATTGTGCGTGTATTTTATATATATATTATCCGCGCTAATAAGAATATTGATATAATAAAAAAATGTGAGGACATAATCAAAACTCGGCTTCTGTAGAATCGGGTTTTGATTATGCCCTCACATTTTTATTAGAAGGATGTCGTTGTCTTCTCTATGGCATAGTTCAGACAAACCGTTTCATGATTTGAGGTGTTGCAAATCATACAATTTGCCCAAATCGTGTGGACATAGCTTTGCGATGTCTGTTGAATATCAACTCTGATTATGTCAATGTTCCGAAGTCACGTTCCTGCGAAATCAGGGTTTTACAACACCCTATGTTCAACTGACGGCGGATTATTCCTCGTCAGTGTCCCACAGGTTGAACGTTAGGCCGTGCTGTTTGCCCATAGCGTCACTGTCGTCTGCCTCTTCGTCATCCCAAATATTTATTTCCAATGTGGGAGATGCAGCCAGCAGCATATTCTCCATTTCTACAACCTCGATTTCTATGTTTGGTGCAATATATGTCTTCTTCATTTTCTTTTTATGTTTAATCATTCTTTTACAACTTTCTTATCGTTCACTATATATACGCCGGGGCTGAGGTTATCCAGAGCATTGCTCCATCTGACGTTTGAGCGTATCTTCTTTCCGTCCACGCTATAGACATCAACCTTAGCATGTTCGTCTGACACGGCTTCCGTTATTCCTGTCACATCGTCAAACGCGAACTTGAACATCTTTGCTCCGTTTGGCAGCGCATTGAGATAACACCGGTATGGCTTTACCTTTACCGTTGCTTTGCCAACCTTGTAGAATCCTATGCCTGTAGTTGACTTGTGATTCTGCATGACGTAGGCTCCTTCCGGCGCTTTCACTTCCTCGAACACGCCTGTCATATATTCCGTGGAGTATGACTCCAGCAGTGCCTTGTAGTCTCCGTCAAAGTGATACTGGCCCGCTGTTCCGGTTATTATATACGGAGTGTTGGCCGTTATCGTCGGGACGGAATTAAGCAGCAGGGTGTTGTCTCCGGATATGCCGTTACATTCATATACGTTCATCCCGTCCGGAATCTTGCTGTCAAACGGAAGAATCAGCGTTCCGCACTGTTCGGCCGGAATCGTGAAGTCAACACCTGGGAAATCCGTTCCGCCTGTGATGACGAAGTCGGAGTATTCCACGTGGTCGAGGTCTGCATAATCAAGCCCATTGTCCACGTTGTTGACAAAGCGGCAGCCGGTCAGCTCTACAGCATACGTTCCGTTATATGTCGATGGATCTGCCACGAGGCCGATTGTGAAAAGGGCTTCACATGGATTGCCGTCAATGTCGTCCGGATAGAGATCACTCAGTGTCGGTGACATACATATAATTTTAATGGTTCTGTCCTCCGGCATGTTACATGCGATATTGTGGTCATTTGCGCGCTCAGATAGCTTTATGTCGTTTACCATATTTCTGCCTTCCCGCACTTGGTTGATTCGGGTTCCCTTTGGAACGGTGAGCACCATGTTGAATGTCGTGTAGGTG
>ERZ860264.984-NODE-984-length-22195-cov-3.267977_pt1 | contig 22195 bp, 21 predicted proteins | sample MGYA00509980_ERZ860264 | MGnify/ENA primary metagenome ERZ860264 (study PRJEB30046, sample SAMN00715212) | human gut metagenome | study: EMG produced TPA metagenomics assembly of the A metagenome-wide association study of gut microbiota in type 2... | reverse complement strand
CCCGCCTCCGCTGTCGCGCGGCCCCCGATCGCAAGGGAGTAGGGGGTGCGGTCGGAATAGCGTTTGCTGAGAAAATCGAGGCTGTTCTGAATCTTGACCTTGTCTCCGGTATGCGCCAGGCCCTCCACCTTGCTTTCAAGGGTCTTCAACCGTGACACCGAGACTTTCTCGCCACATATATAGGTGACGTTCGAATATTCGATATCAAGATCATGTTCAAAGCCAATGATGCGTGATTTGCGTCCGGTGTCTCCGGGAATGAAATGAAGATTGACAACGGATCCGAGACGCGGAGAGGTCTTTTTCTCGGCCTGCGCCTTGCACCAGTCCCACATCATGGGACATGTATATGTCTGTTTATCCTTACGGTATTCGTCAAGCAGCTTGTTGCCCTCGGTCAAAAGTTCCTGTTCGGCCGCGGCAAGCAGTCCGAGAGCTTCCATCTTGGTTGAATCCCAGCCATAGAGCGAGAACCTGTCACCGACTTCGGGATGTAATACGTCATCGGGCAGTGCGCGTCCGTAGTCCTCGTTTACTACGATCTCGAACATCTGCGCCTCGGGATTGAAGGATCCGTCATCTTTCTTTTCACCGACGCCGAGAGGATTGAATTTAACGGCAAAGTCCATGCCGTCGAGATTTCCGCTCTCGAATTCGGCATGTAATTCTTCATCCGGCAATATGTAGTCTTTCGAGAACGGGAATGATGTGCCGTACCGGACCCGATAGAATGTCTGTTTCGTCCCGTCTTCCGCAGTCGATTCGTAGGTCTCGACTTTTGAGACAGTGAGTGCCGTGCGCGGATATACGCTGTCCAAGGTGACTTCTTGCTCTACAATCTCATCTTCCGGTATATTCGGTTCTGTCTGAAGATATGGAGTACCGGCGGGAAGCATGAGCCGTTTGACAACTATAGCGTCAACTACATCCGAAGAACCTGTCTCACGATAGTTCGGAGGCAGATTGCGCGTAGATCCGAACACCACAAGACGGTTTGGAGAGGTCGTTTTGTTGTCCGGTGTCATGGACACCACGTTTTGTCCGACGGTAAATTCATACTCGCCGATCGCATTGCACTTGCCGAAGTGGATGGCGTTGCCTTCGACCCACCACTCACATTCGTATGCATCGGCTATGGCCTCTATGCCGCCGAGTACCGACATGTTGACGTAGCTGATATATTTGGCTTCGGTGGAGAAGTCCGGATCCGTTTCGACGCGGAACGGAGAACCGTCATATGTGATCCCGAGCGCGTTGAGACACCGGGTAATGACAGCGGCGTGTATGTCTATGGATGCGGTCAGCTTGAAAGAGGTCTCCTTAGGCGCGTTGCTTACTCCCGGCATCGCATAGAACAACAGTCTGTTGGCCCACAGCCAGTAGTACGCGTCAAACTTAAGCTCATAGTCGTAACCGGAAGTAGTGGCATTATACTTCGGATCCTGCGAATTGGTGATATAGAAATCTCCTATGCGCGTACCGACAGGGAACTTTAAACTTCGCTTGTCGGAGAATTTCACGGTTATAGAATCCTCTGTCATGAGCCGTACGCGTCTCCGACACCCTGTGTTTATGGGCGTCTTGTAAAGAAGGGTATTCCTTGCTGAATATATTTCAAGAGGATTAATCATTGTGTGCGGTGCGGTCTTTGGGGTTATATTCAGTCACTTTCAGCGAGAGTGTGGCAATGCCACGTCTGAACTGAGTGTATTGCGTGCATGAGTTGTATAAGAAGTGATATACGACTGTCGGGCGGTCCGACAGATACATGTCGATGGTCCCCTTCTCGAGTTCGGCACAGAATGACTCATGACGGGCGTAGAACTGAGCCTCGTTGTCCGCTATCATCTGGATCTCGAGGTTCAGATCACGCGACGCCACTTTGGGGTTGGTGTTATCCATGCGTTTGCCATGTTCCAGCCTTGACTCATTGGAGACGCGCTCTTTCAGTGAGACCGGAGCCAGCAGGGTAGAGAGTGTGTTGGCAGTTGTCAACACACCCCATTGCGTTCTGGCATTCTTGCCGTTGATATAGATTGTCGGACTGCTCATGACATTATTTTTCTATGGTTATTTTGGCGGTGCCGTCATTGGAAATCTCGGTCTGAACATCGCCAATTTCTGTAATTGTGACTACGGCAAAATCTTCTGCCAACAAATCTAAATTTGCGTTGTGAGCCACGATTATTTTGTGTAGATGGATTGGTTTGGAGATATGGATTGAAGCTCTTGTGAGACCGGAAATTAACAGATTCGGGTACTGTGAATCAAGAGAATGTAGAGTAACGTTCCCGCAGTCAATGAAGACTCCGGGGATGGCATTCAACTCCTCTTTATGCTTTCGGAGAAAATCAAGCGTCGGGAATCCGGTCTTGATGCAGAACTCCCTTCCCTGAGGCGTGAACATCATGCGAACTGCCGATTCAAGCGAATCGACCTCCCCTTTGAGACTACAGGCTCCGAGGCCGTTGAGATATTTCTTAAGTTCCTCCATGATCATATATCCTTTACTTTTTCTTTCATGTCAGCCACATCGGACGATATGACTGAAAGAAGCTTTGAATATTTGGCTATGTCTTCCAAGTATCCGGTTGATAGAAATATCATATCCTTGATGGCAAGTAGCGTCTGATTGTCTCCGTTTCCGGTCAGGGTCATTGACAGTCCGGACATGGAGCGTAGTGTCACAAGTATTTCCCTCGCTATGGCGTTGCCGTCGGAGACAAGTACGTTGTTGGTTGCTTCCAGCTCGACCATTGCCGTGAAGCGTCCGTTAAGTTCCTCTCCGGTCTCCTGTGTCATTCCCCATGCCTCGCCGGATGAAGCTTGCTGAGAATAGGCTCCCCCGCCGACAATGGCGTTGATAGCGTTCCGGTCCGCTATGCCCTGCTGAACAATTGCGTCGTACTGCTGACGGAGTGCGTCACGTTCGGAGTCCGTGAGGGTCTGATCGTTCATCGCCTCGGCGAATTCCGCGTACCATTCTTTCAGAAGAGCATCATATTTGCTGTCCATCAATCCCTCGATAAGGGCATTCCGAATCATGTCGGTCCAATTCTCGGTGAAATCCTCGGTGGTCGAAGTCATGTCGGAGAGTAACGACTTGAAGTTGTCGCGGACTGAATCGAAGCTGATGTCGGTCAGTTCCTCGCGTAATTCGTCAAGGTCTTTGTATCGCTCCTGAATCTTCTTGTACTGCTCCTCTCCGGATGCGGCGAGAGCATCCATCCGAGCCTTGATAGCATCGAGATTTGCAAGTTCCGCATCCGTGAGAATGCCGTCCTCCATAGCTTTTGCAAGCGTGTCATAGAAATTTTGCGCTACAGGCTGGATGTTCTTTTTCAGAAGCTCCGTAAGTGCGCTTGATATGATGGACTTGACAGCTTGCATTGACTTTTGCGCCGCATCGGTGCCGTCATCCCACGCTTCGGCATAGAGGGATGCGAATTCGTCGATTGCAGATTTAATGTCTTTTCCAATGATGGCTTCTTTAGCCTTATCGGCATTCTCTGCGAGAAGTGCGTCTATCTCTTCAAGCTGTTCCTGATACTCCTTGATCTTATCCTTATCGGTCTTCTTCTTGGCTTCTTCCTCGGCCATCTGCTGGCGGATCAGTATCTGCTGCTGTTTCAGCAAAGTATTCTGCTGGTCGATCATTTCGGAGGCGTCAGTCGAGTAGGCTTTCTCGGCTGACTCGCCGAGACGGTCATAGGATTTCTGCAAGGCGTCTATACGCTCCTGAATGCGTTCTATATTTTTTTGATGCCTCGCATCTCCGGCCATTGCAAGTTTCGTAACCCAGTTCATCACTTCTCCGGCAGCGGCGGCGATTCCACCGACAATGCCGCCCTGTGCGAAACCGGATGCTATGTTCTGTACACTCCCTATCGCGTCACCGAGGTAGCCGAGGGTTTCACCGAGACCTTCCGCCCCGATCGCGTCAGCCATTTCCGATGCCTGTCCGGCAAGATTCCCTATAAGTCCGGCAGCATTCCCTACAGCCTCGGCTATAGCCTTGAATTTCGCTTCTCCTTCAAGATTAGCAAGAGTTTCCTTCAGATGAGAGAAGTTGCCGTCCCATTTCTGAGTTGCATTTGCAAGCTCGGCGTCTTCTCCGTTAAGTTTTAAGAGTTCAAGCAGCGCGGAATGAAGTGCGGCGGCGAACAAGTCTCCGTTAGCTGCTGAAACCGATATTTTATCGGCAATCTGTTGTATTCTGTTGGGGTCGGCAAGGTCTTCATCCGTTATGTTGTAGCCTGAAGATTTAGCCTGAATCTTTATGGCGCCTTTTTTGACTTCCGTGCGTATGTTAAGCTCATTCTGCCTCTGAATCAGTTCGAGACCGATCTTCGCCTCGTCGTTGATCTGTTTCTGTATGGCGAGACGTTTGGTGAAGTATTCCGGTACCATCGAGCCGAATGCGGAGAAGGTGTTTTCGACATCCGCCATACGGAGGTTGTTGAGTGCTTCCTCGTACTTCTCGATCTTCTCCGGGTCGAACGTGGCGACAACCTTCCCCCGATACTTCTCCATGTCCTCGATAAGCCGGGAGATGGTCTGCTGGGAAAGGTTGGAGATGTCTCCGAATGCAAGGGAGATTTCCTCGCTGTCAATCCACTGCTGATAATCAAGATCGGAAAGAGCCTTGTTCTTCTGTGCTTCCAGCATCATGCGCTCTCCGGTATTGGCGGCTTTCTCTATCTGGCTGTCATAGTCAACCTGTATGGCCAAACGTTTATCCTGATAGCTGCCGAACTCTTTCAGATAAGCGTTCATTGACTCTTTGGCGGACTGTAGACGGTCGGCTTCGGCTTTCTTCTGTTTGGAGAGAAGATCGGCGTTAAGGGAGTCGTAGCGGTCGATGACCTTCTGAATCTCCTGATCAATCACCTTATTGTCGGGATCGTAGATTGTCGTGGGATCGAAGACCTGCTTCGCATACTTCTTGTTTCCAGCGGCATTTTCATCCTCGCGGGCGTCAAACAGGGCTTTCTGACGGGCGATCTCGGCCTGTATAGCCTGCTTCTTCTGCTCTTCGAGTGATGTCTGCTCTTTCTTGTGGTCAAGTTTCATCTGGGCGATGATCTTGGCCTCGCCCTCATCCATGAGGTCGATACGGTTCTGCCACTGCTGGTATTCGTAGTCCTGCTCGAGTTTCAGACGCTCTTCGGCCTGCTGTTTCATGAGGTCGATAAGCTTCTGATGCGCCTCGGTCTGCTTGGACTCTATCTGATCAGCGGTGGGACCGGAGGATTTCTTCTTTTTATGGTCTCGGTCATAATCACCAAGACCTTTCTTTTCTGATTCAAGTTTGTCTATCTCTTTATAAATAGCCAGAGCTTCTTTTGATCCTTTTGCATATTTATGAGCTTCATCTTTTTTGCTTTTGATTTCTGCTTCTATAGTATTCCATCTGTTTTCTTGATCCTTTTTCTTATCAGACCTGTTTTTCAGAGTTTGTGCATAATCCGCGCTTCTTTGAAGAGCTTCCTGTTTAGTGTAGCGAGTGTTGCCGATGACGGCTGTTTGACTTTCTTTAAGACTATCTCCAATTGCCCCAAATTTTGTGGAGAGATTCTTAAGCTCATTATCGGTAAATTTCTCCATCCATTTAGGTGGATTGTCTGTTGTAAATTTAATATGGAATCCGATAGTGTTGTCTTGATATTTTGACATCAGATTCTTTATCGCATCATATAGTGAGTTTACATCAGAAGCGCAATTTTCTAATTTCTTCCTTGTGTATTCAACTTTATCAGAATAAGATATATTAGCGGCTTCAGCATCTCTCAAAGATTTTGCAGTGTCTTCAATTGACTCCTTTTCTGCGGTATGAGCTTCAGTAGCCTCGGCTACCGATTCTATGTATACATTAAGGAAGTCAGTTCCAGAGATGCCATATTTACTCCAGACAGCATGAATAGTTTCTTCGCTAAGACCTATTTTTCTCATGCTTTCTTGAATCTCTCCATAAATCTTTGCTATGCCTTCTTCATACCCTTTTCCTGTCTTGCCAGCAATTTCAGAAATGTTTTGAGTTACTATATCTGAAATTATTGTGGCTATTTGAGTGGATTTATCTCGAATTTCTGTATTGGCAAGGTTTACCATGCCAAGCACTTGATTTGTATTAGCTACAGACAGGTCTTTTTCAAGTTGTATACGAGCATCCTTGAGAATATTTTGATAACTCTCATCATTGGATTGAATTTGATTTGCTCTATTTCTCTCAATAGCTTCCTGTTTGATCAATTCTATTGCGAGTTGTCTTTTTTCATTAATTAAGTCAAGATTATCTGATTCTTTAATCTGTTCTATACCATGCTTTTTTAGTTCTTCATTTAAATCATTGACGGCATTACAATATGTTTTGGTCCCTTTAGTTGAGCCATTCAGTATATCACATAAGGTATCTATTCGAGAGATTTGTTTAGACGTGGACTCTCCGAATTTTTCCGATATTTCAGCAGCCTTTCCTTCTGCATCTAATATCTTCGTGAAGGCATAGTACATAGCTCCAAGAGTAACTACAACTGTTCCGAGAGGATTTGCTGCCATTACAGCCCATAATTTCTGAGCCGCATTTATACATGCCTTTTTCGCTACTGTAAGCATATTTGTAGCAGCAGTATTGGCATTAGTGGAAGCTGTATTTATTCCATTAGCTAGAGTCTCGCGCTCAGTGGATGCCGTTGCGAGATTAGTAGCAGCCGCATTTTGTCTTTCAGTAGCTGCATTAAGTTCATTGGAAACAGCGTTGCGCTCCTTTTCAAGGGTATTGAGTTTTGACTGCGCAGCTTCATACTCATCCATATCGGCCAAATTCTCGAGACTTTCTGCACCTTCAGCCAGAGTATCCATGTAATCATTCATGGATTGAATCTGATCATCAAGACTGTTTTTCCATTCAATTAGATCATTGACATCATTAGTTGCACTGTCATAAATTTTTTTTGCATCTTTTTCCTTAGATTCAAGAAGTTTCAGTTGTTCCTCAGCTTCAGCTCTCATGGCCGCAATCTGGGCCGCTTTTGCCTCAGTAAGTTGCCCGCTTGCGACAGCTCGTTGCAAGTCAGTTTTTTCTTCCTCTTTTTTTAAAGGTAATAACTTTTCAAGTTCTGCGATTTCCGCATTATAACCATAATTGGTTATAGCTTTGTCTACGGCAGAGTTGACCATCAAAGCCGCCTTATTGATACCGAATGCCGAAATTGCAGTTGTAACAGCAATACCTATTTCTTCAAGATGTTTCTGTATGAAGTCAAGTGAATCTCCTGTAGTAGACAAGACTGTATTGAATATGCCTTCGGATGATTTTCCGATTTCATTAAACATTTGATCAATAGTATCCTTAATATTTTCATATTGACCATTCAGAGATTTGGATTGAGCTTCCATAAGTCCACCGAATTTGCTACCCTCGGCGGTCATATTTTTCATTGCTTGAATGAATACGTCACTTGTTACCTGTCCCGCTGTGACAAGGTCGCCTATTTTTTCTTTTGGTTTTCCGAGTACTTTTGCTAGTTCTTCTGCGATAGGTATACCTCTGCCTTGGAACTGACGCAAATCTTGTGTAAACATACGGCCCTGAGTAATGGTAGTGCCATAGAGATAAGTTAAATCTGTCAGAGGTATTTTCAAACCAGCTGCAATATCACCGAGTCCAACCAAAGTGTCATTTACATCTTCTGCCGCTACTCCATAAGCAAGGAGACTTTTTGCTCCTTCAGTGACATCTGTCATTGCAAACGGAGTTATAGCTGCGGTCTTCATGAGTTGACTCATAAGAGTCTGTGCTTTTTCTGCTGACCCGAGCAATGTCCCAAAAGTAATTTCAAGTTTCTGAAATTCATCACGGATAGAGAATATCTGTCCCGCGAACTCTTTGAATCCTACTCCTACTCCAAGAGAGGTTACTCCGGTCTTTATAAGATTTATGACACGATCTATGTCGCCTCCGTGAGCCTCTATTTGACGCGAGGCATTACGAACCCCTGCTGTAACTTCATCAAGAGCACGCATGAAGCCAGAATTATTAGCAGTTAAATCGAAAGTCAATGCCATATTGATTGGTGTTTTAAATCGCTGTAGAGACCTCTAAGAGGCTGATATTTCAATTGGTTCTAAGAATATGATGAAGTATTAATTGGACGTTAAAGCCTTTAATTTAGCAAAATCATCTCTGCTCATTCCGAATACATCTTCCGATTTCGTCACCATATTCAAAGCCTTCATGTCTTCGTCAGAGAGGTAGATCGAATTGATAGAATCAGCGAGCATCATCCGCAAACTGACAAGATCGATACCCCATACCACATACTCTTTAGCCCATCCGTATTTACTACAAGCAGCCTCTATAAGTGTCCCATAGATCGTCTTGCCTCCAAAGGTAAGTGTGTGGCCGTCTCGGTTCTTATGCTGTGCGATACGTGCCTGTTCCTTCTGTTCAGTGGCTATGCCGGAAAGAGAAATCAATGTCTCGGCCTTCGGCTCGCTCAAAGCAATCAGAAGCAATTGTGCTAATTCTTCATCCGACAATTTCGTCTCAAAGACATTCGACCTCCGGGTGATGGTCTGTGTATTGCTCAACTCAGAGTATTTGCGGAGCGAGAAAATCGCGAGGATATAACAAACTTCCGCACGCTTTCCGGACGCAAGGCGCATTGCTTCCATTGCCGGATCTTTGGCAAGAAGATTATCGTCTATGCCAAGTACTGCAAGATGCCTATCGATCATAAGCGACATGCCGAGTGTCAGAGGCCATAAACAATATCTCTGATGATCAATGAAAAACTCTCGCGGCCGATTCATGACCGCATCCGCGAGAGTTTCATTAAGGTTATCTACTGGCATATTCTATAATGGGTAATTTAAGGATCGGCTGTGAGGGGAGCTGTCAGATTGGGGATGGGATCCCAATTAATGGTCTCTACTTCTTTGCCATCGTCACCAACTTCATGCTTAATGAAGTCAAAGGTGATACGCTTGATAGCACCTTCTGCTGGAGTGAAAGTGTCTTCCGTAGAGATTATCACCTCTTCTACAGAGATCCCGCCAGCTTCTTTATCCTCAGGCTGTACGCGCAGATAGTAGATGCCATCTACCACCCCGTCAACTTCTTCAAAGGGGAAGGTTATAATTTCATCTCCTACTTTTCCGCGACGGATGTCCAAAACGAGGCCATAGGTGTTTTTTGAATAGCGTACTGCTTCGACGCCTCCACCTTCCACCTTAGCTTCTTTCTTTTCACCTTTAGTGGTGGTAAGGCTGGTTGAGTTTTCTACTATTTCGGGGAGCACCTTGAATTCTCCATATGTAGTGCCTGTTTTCTTAGCGATAGCCGCAAGGGCTTTACCCCACATTAATCTTTTCATACTTCGTTACATATTTGATATAAAACTTTGTTATTGATAAAATGCTCGTTCTTGCCTGGTACCTCGTATGTTTTCTGTGTTGCAAGCGATACACGAAAACTATTGCCTATTACTGATTTAAGAGCATTAATTGATAGTTCGCAGAGCTGATCGAGTCTAAGAGTATTTTCTTCATACTGATTACCACGTTTGACATCAGGTACGTATACATTCACATTGACATACACTTCTTCAATCTGCACTGCTCCGGGATCAGAAAGAACAGAGATAACAACATCTTCGTTATTGGAAGAATCAGGTCTTACTGTTTTAGAGAGTTTGCCAGAAACGTTTTTTATAAGATCTGATCCCTTAAGGATATGATAAATGTCTGTTTTAATTTTAAATTCATTTTTCATAATCCTAATTCATGTTGTAATATCAGAATTTTACCGTAGGCTCTTTCAAGAGCTTTGTTGAGATATTTCTGAATCTCTTGTTTTGCCCATAGTTCTGTGGATGCAAGCACATCCTTGTTGTCTCTTGCTTCCACCGCTTCGGCATAGTCCATTCCGGCAACCACAACTAAAGCATAAGTCTCTGCATATTTCGATGCAAGATCATCAATCACTTTCCTGCCAACGGAGGCTCCTTGAGAACCATTTTTTACAACTTCAAATGTTGATTCTATGACCTTCTTCCCATAGTCGTAGACTGCATAACCGATGGAACTTCTTAAATTTCCTGTCTGATCGAACCATGATTCTTTGGGTCCTCTATCACGTATGCGTTTTATGCACTGCTCTCCAAGATAGCTAAATGCCCTTATGATTTCGCTTTCTATAATTGCAGGAATAACATTCATCAGGTCATCGATAGCTTCCTGTGGAGTCGTAAATTTTATACCCATATCTTCGATTGAAGTTGATAACGATGGAACCCTTTGACCTGAAACACTCTCTCAATTCCCTGCACATTCAGCTTCACATCCTCGCCGATTTCAAACTCCCGGCAATCGGGAGCGAGCCGTCCGACAACATATGTGTAATGTGCGGTCGTACCGTCGGCAAAGGTTATCTCCTCGGCTTTTCCGGCCGGGACGGCGTGACATTTGATCGGGTCACTCCATCCGGATTTTCCTTCATGCCAGTCACCGTTATCGTCCTCGTAACCGTCAGAGATTACGCGGTACGATAACGTGTGCGGAATCAAGTCGATGACTGACATTTTGTAAAATCAAAGAAGAAAAGAGAATGAATACAGCCGTTATCAGGGCCATCCTATATACACCTTCGGCTGGTCAAGTTTCTTCTCTTCCTCACCGATAGATACGTATATATGGTTGGCTTTTTTGAGAATGAGGTCGCGGTCCTGGAGCGAGATCGAAATATCCGATTCGGAGAAATTCGGAGCCTCGACAAGAGAGTACAGACAATCCGCAACCGCACCGTTAAACTCTGGGGAGTCAAGAATTTCAGCGGATATTTCACCGCTTCCGTCAAGACCTCTCCTCATAAGTTTGTTTTCGATTTTCCCGTCATTTATAGGATAATCGATCTCATCTTTCAGTGCCTGCGCTATTGTCCTCATAATTACTACATTTGGAATTAACCACCTTGTCCAGCAGTGTATTTCTTATCTTTGATAGCTTCCATCAAAGCTGCGTTATCCTCATCGCTCAGTTCATTGATCTTGCGGATAACAGTTGAATCCTTTGCATCAGATTTAACTGTAATTCCTAAAGTGGATAGAGCAGAGATTACAGCAGACTTCTGATATGCCGTCCCGGCAATGGTGATTTTGGAATCCACCTCTCCTGTATCAGTAGCATCAGATGGATCAATCTCCACAGACTTTGAGAAGTCAAGGATATAAATACCATCTACATCTTCGATTACAGGAAGAACCATTGCCTGTCCTTTCGTAACCTCGGCGAAAGATGGATCTGTTATGCGAAGACGAGAAATCAACTTATATTCCTCAAGGGTAGAGTAGTTGACATTCTCAGACGGATGGGTCATCTCGGCAAGTGTTCCATGTACCAAAGAGCCATCAGTATCAGAGTTCGGGAGGAATACGATACGGTCGGCATTGAAGGGCTTAACCGGAACATCTCTGCCGTTTTTCTCACAAAGGATTGAACGGTCAATAACGATGAAGCCAAACCCATATTCATTATCAAAAGCCTCAAGGAAAGTCTTCTGAGTCGGGACAGGAAGTTTGGTGGCATCTGTATAGACCTGTTCCTTGTAATCGGCGACGAGCTCACGCGCCCAACGGGTTTTACGTATTTTGGTAAGACGGGACTTTGACACCATAGCCGTAGCAATGGTGTTTCCATCGGCATCAGCTTTGTCAATCACTTTTTGGATGTCGTCGCCGTTACAAGAATCCACTTCTGCCGTGCGGAAAATGTTGGAATCTTTGTACCCGTAGTTTACGCGCATGCCGATACCGACATTCTTATCGTCGTTTTGATCTGCCTGAACGAGTGCTAAACCGTTGGAAATACCATACAGATAGGTAAACTCATTCTGCTCATCGATGGCGATTGCACAGAACGTGGGGTCGTCGGCGAGTTTCTTGATGATTTGACGTTTCTTTGTTTTATAGGCGTCGCTTCCGGATTCAAGATTCTGAAGCTGGGACTCCATGATGTTGACATTGTTGATGTCTGTCTCGTTCATTTCTCTACGGACTCCCATCTTTGGAAGTTTACCGTTGGATGTTGAGATCGTTCCTCTACGTTTGAGCGGAAGAGGAGAATCGAAAGCAACATAATCTGCCTTTACATAGCGTGTATTGGCTGAAGTTCCTTCCCATTTCTGGTCGGGTGAATAAACTTTCACCAAGCGCTGTTTGTGAAGATATGTACGCTTACGATCTTTCTTACCATTGACCTTCTCGTTAACGTAGATTCCAAGCATCGGCATGAATTGCTTGATGTATTGTGCAAAAATTGAAGGCTGTGACATTGTAAGTTAGTGTTAGTCGTGTTTAAAATACAGACCGGGAAGAACAGATTTCAAGGCTGTTCTTATATCATCGGTAATAGGATATGGAGAAGCAATGTCGTTTACCTCTCCTTCATACATCACCGATACGAAAGGCTGTTCTACAGGTTTGGATGCCTTTACAACACCTTCATATGTGTGACCAGTCGGAAGAGTTAAATAAGCTCCGTTGCTAACTCCGAGCGGTTTAAAAGTATCGGTAGCGGTTTCACGAATGACAATATGCCCTGCCCTTACAAATTTGTCAGGGAATCCAGTCACATCAAGAGTCTTACCGCCGATAATTGAAGCGCCTTCACGACGGATAACTACAGAATCCATTCCGTCTGAAAACACGTCGCCCTGTTGGGTCATTTCTGCTATTGCTCCCATTGTAAGTTAATGATTAGAAGATTACATATTGGCTATTGCCTTGATTTCATCTTCAGATAATACTTCTTGTTTCTCCTCCTTCTTTCTGGGAATGTTACCACTTGCAGGAACCCCGAGTTTATCAAGTCCGGCATTGGCGCGTTCCTGATTGAGGATTTTTAAATCCTCCTCAACCTCAGAAAAGAACTCATCGAAATCTTCGTCTGTTTCGAACTTCATCCTTCGGAAATCACGAAGTTTGCTATCTCCGAAGGATGAAGTTCCTTTGAGAAGCTTCTCAAGCCTTGACCGCCGGGTGTCAGTAAGCTTCTCTCCCTTGATTGCGGCCAATTGGTCGGAAAGCATCTTGTTGCTATCAATCAGCTGCTGTGCCCAATCTGGGATTTCGTTTGTTTTCTTTTCCTTGTTTTTAGGAGATTTGACTGATTTGGAGCCGGAATCATCATCGTTATCCTCGTCCTCATCGTCGTTAGTGTTTTGAGCCTTTTTCCATTCGTCAAACTGACTATTGGCTTGCGACTGAATCAATGGCAAATAGGGGAGAACCGCCGTGATGGCTTCATCTATCTTGGCGTTTACATCCTCATCCGAGGCATCTTCGTCAACTTCAAGTTTATCGGCTATATATGCTGCGATACTCTTGAGGACATTTTTGCTGAACCCGAACGCCTTCACTTTCGGTCTCAGCTGAGACAATACTGTCTGTTGTCTTTTGTTCATTGCGCAATAAGTGAATTGTAAGTTAGTGGAAGACTTTTAGTCTTTTGAATAATGCAAAGATAGTTTAAATGTATTTAAAATCCAAATACATTTAAAAATATTTGATAAAAATATTAATTAAAAAAACTTTGTAGGACAGGCGATAAAGTAAAAAAGAAGTATATGTATGAATGGATGGGAGAAAATCGCTGTAGTATTTCTTAAAATGCGTATTACATAATCTATAGATGAGATTATAGAAAGGTATTGAAAATATCGTCTTCGTCAATATTGATATAATCATAAGGAAAGAAAGAGTTAGCAAGAGCATCAAATGTATCAGGAGAGCGCTTCAATCTTTTTGCAGTTTCTTCCTTCTTCTCAATTCCGATGGAACCGTTGCTAAGAAATAACCACTTGATTTCAGTGGCCTCCTCCATCAGCCTGTCGTCAGGAGGTAATGCCGGGCAGTTGTTGTTTTTCGGATCAAGCCAATCTCTAACTGCCCAATAAAGATAGGCTTTCATGTTGGCGAACGTATATTGTCCCGTAATATCATGGAGATTTCTTGCTCCCTGTGAGAATTTACATGAGAAAGCGTTTGAATAGCCTAGTTCTCGAAGTCTTGAATAAACTCCGGCACCTTCTCCAATTGTATCTATATAGGCAGAAGCATTCTTCATTCTTAGATATTTTACAGATAATCCTGCAACATGCATGTGATCTGCCTGTCCAGCGGAATGATGGGAGATTATCTCCGGAATATAATTTCCGAAACGAGGAACAAGAATACTGCTGTCTCGCCCCATACCGGCAACGTCTACTCCAAGCTTACATGACTTAGCTGTTTTGAATCCGTCTGCCTGATATTCCTCCCAACGTCTATTGGCAAGCTCAATCCATTCATAGGGAATAAGAACGTCGTTTGATACTTTCGGGAACATACCAAGAACCTTTACGCGGAAAATATCATTTGGTCTGTAATACCGGCCTTCCCAAAAGAAATCGCCCTCTCCCTCATTGAAATCTGATTGTAGGATAGGGGAGCACCATGTATTTACTTTATCTTTTACCCATTCATAATTGACTTGTCCTGGTATTATATCTTTCTTGCTGACTACGTTCTCTGCATTGAGGGAGCTAAGTCTGAATGTCTTGAATCTGTCAGATTTCATAGCTCTTGCTGCATATCCGGTGGTTACGTTGGGGTTGAATACGATAAGCAAACGAGAGTTTCCTTGTAAGTTACCTTCTATTGCATTATATGTGATTTCAGAGATACCAGAAGCCTCTGTGACTACAAACATGGTATTAACTGCATGGAATCCCGACCATGCTTCTTGATTATCGCTGTTTGCCTTGAAGCCTGTTAAAAACCATTCCTCATAACGTGTTCGTATATCGTATGACACGATACGTCCGGGCAGGCAACCTGCATTTCGATAAAGACGGCGAATCTCTGGGACCATGATATTTCCAACCTGTCGGTCAGTTGGTGCTGTCATGGCGATCTTAGTGTTCTTGACAAGATTCCCGTTTTTATCCCATCGTGGCGTAAGGTACATAAAACACATGGCTGCTACAGCTGCAATATAGTCTTTACCGCGGGCTGTACCCGATGCTACAGCAACCATCTTCTCGGTCTGAACAGCGTGGAGGATGGCTTTCTGTTCTTCATCAAGACGAGCTTTCAAAACCTCTTTGGCGAAAAGACACCAGTCCTCGCGCCAAAGTTTCATGCGTTTCTGTAATTTGGGATCAATCATCGTCATCATCTGGTAATGACATCATCAAGTTTTCAAAAGGTGTTACGGATATATTGTTCTCTACACGTTCGATGTACCCTCTATTCTTTCCGCGAGTCTTTAGCATGAAGATGATTGCCGTAAGATCTCCCTCCTGTATCTTTTCCAATAACTTAGATTCTGTGTAGTCAATGATGGACTCAGATTCATCATTGAGCATTTTGTTCAACTTCGGATCATTGTTTCTCCAATCATAGAAGGTTGAACGGTCAATGCCAAGCGCTATACACGTCGCACTGACATTACATCCTTTTTTTGCAAATGTAGATGCAATTAGCTGGTTACTTATTTTCTTTCTTCGCTTTGCCATATGCGTCTTTTTTATGGATGTTGGAAATGTTGTTTGTTCAAATCTCATGATGCAGTGCCTACCACTTTCCTGATGAAGTCAAGATATTCCACGCCATGCGACTTCATACATATGCTCATGTATCCGTCGGGAGCAAGACCGGGAATCATGTTGATGTCGATTACATATGGCAACTCTTTGGCTATTCTGAAATCAATTCTGAGGTAATGTTTCGCTCCGATAGCGTCAAAAATTTTCTTTGCTACCATATCCACAAAAGTAGTCTGATACTTCACTGCCGTAAAAGAGAAGTTTTTCTTCGTGTCTGCCGTCTGGAGGTTGTGTTTATTGTTTGCCTCCGTCACCACAGAGCAGATTTCAAGCGAGCCGTTTTCTCCGGTCTTAAAGACAGACGTTGTTACATCGAATCCCTCAATGTAGTCCTCTATCATCGGCTTAATGCCGGACTCTAATAACGAGGTGTATTTTGATAAAACTTCTTCTTTAGAATTGCAGATGCTTGATTCATCAATTCCCGTGCTATTTTCTCCATAAAGTGGCTTCACGAAATATTTCCGATTTCCAGTCACATTAAATAGATCGATAGTCTCCGGGAAAGGTGCATAAATCTGTCTGAGGAGTGTTTTGACAGCGTTTTTGTCGTGAGTAAGATGATTTGTAAGAGGAGATTCAAGAGTCGATTTAAAACCGATTTTAACCTGCGCATCCGCTACTTTCTTGTTGATGTTTTCATCGCGTGTACGCATTAAGACAACATCATCCTTTTTCAGGAAAGAGAAATCATCGTCTTGACATGCGCAGTGGATGTCGATCTCTCCGTCTGCAAATGCTTTCTTATAGTGACGGTAGGTCGGGAATGTTCCGTCTTCCTCAGCCTTATTTGCTATTACCCAAATCATGATCGTTCTTAATTTCTATTAACCGTTCTTTTGCAAGTTCAAGCAATTTGGCAAATGCGATTGTTGGAGATTTGATGTCATATTCCTTCCCGATCTCACTCTGTAGCTTCATAAGCAAATCCTCGTTGGTCTGGTCTGCAAGAATGAGAGCATCGCTCTTCCTTGCCTGTTCCCGAATGTCTCCGTACAGTTCATCAAGATTTTGGAACGAATCGGGATAGAGGATGATTGAGAATACAAAATTTTCTTTCATAGCATAGATGCTCAGACCTTCCGTGCTTACCGGTGCTATTTCGTCAATGTTGACATGGGCGAATTTCTTGAAGTCAACAGATTTTATCTGCTCAAACAGCTTCTTCAGGATGTTCGTGTTGTCCTGTCCGTGGAGAGAGTTGTGCGAAAGCTGAATGGCTATAATCTCGTCCCGGCTCAACTCACTTTCCTCGCAATAGAGGATTCCAAGTGTTTTGTAGTGCAGTTTCTTGCAAGCCCTAAGACGATGATGACCGGAGATCATGACGAAACGGTCATTATCTTTCTTGTAGCAACACGGCACACTGCTTAGACCCGACTTCCCGATATTGTCACAGAGCGTGGCGAAATCCTCTCCGGTCATTTCGTTGGCGTTCATTTCAGCCTCGTCTATAAGACTAATGTCAACTTTGGCATATTTCCATCTATCTTCAGTGCTTTCCATTTTTCAACATTTTAGTGTATTTGTCAATGACTTCTTTAGTAGTGCTGTAGATGCCAAGGTGTCCCTCGTAAGCCAAGTACGAATTTGTACAATGGTCTTTGATTTTGTCATAGATGCCACGATACTTCATGCTTACAGGCTTATGGGTATATGCAAGGGAAATGACATTCTCAACAAGGCTGTGCATTCTCCGGCTTAACTCTTTCTGAACATTCTTAGACTGAATGCATAATAGAATGAACTTGCTAAGTCGTGGGATGGCATTGTTTGTGCAAAAATCTGTCAACTGGAACAGGTCAAATCCCTTATGCTGAGGAAGTGTAAATCCGAATCCGCCAAGCGTGTAACCCTCATACATCACCACGAAAGCATAGGTGCATTTTGAGCATTGATCCACCTTCTTGATGTACTTCTTCTGCAAGCAATGGAGATAATCCGGAGATACTCGGAAAATTTTCAATTTATCCGGATTATCTATCACCAAACCATCAGGAGGAACAATTTCATTAACCTCTATGATGTTTGATTTGTAAGACGTGCTGACCGGACTTGTTTTGCCCGATTTGTTGCAATAAAGGAATCTGCCCGCCGACCATCTGTCTCCATTGGAGGAATTGAACATCGACAGTTTGTGCATATTCCGCAAATAGGGACTGTTGCTGATATAGTAGAAATACGATTCTTCAGGAAGACTTTCCACCAATTCATAATACTCATTCCTACGGATGTTGAAATCAATCTGCAAGTCACTGTTTTCGGATATGAGTTTGAATGTCCGCTTCTGCATCTTATCCTTGCCGTAGTTGAAGAATATTACTTTCTCTTTGCCGATTGCATCATTCAGGGTGCCGACATGATATTCACAAGTAGTAAGCATAGAGATAAGCCGTGTGCATTCCTTCTCTGTCTTTTCGATAGACTCCTGCGCTTTCAGTTTGAGGGATTCAACTATTGCTCTGTTCCTTGATGAATTACTCATCATGAACTTTTGAAGGCGAACTGCATACAGAACCAACGCTATCTGCCGGTCTGGAGTGGATAGTTTGAAGTCCTCAAGCCAAGCGAGCTTGTCACGATATGTGAGAGTAGTCTTTCCGTTGGCTATCAGATAGAGAAGATGGCAGAACGGATCCTGACAATATATAGTCAGTTTCAGTTTGTCGAAGAAAAACAGCTCATAGTAATACATGAAGCCGTTCACGATACACAGTTCAGTATGACCATGCTTTTTGATGGCTTCATATAATGCTGATGCCTGTCTTGAATTGTACGAAATGGATTTTGTCTGGAATGTCTCTATCGCACTGTACGGATTACCTTGATAGAGCAACGGAACCAACTCAGGAGGACACGTGTATTTAAGCCCTGTGACGGCTTTAAATTCTTCATAAGTAGATATGGATTGAAAGTCATCCAATTCGTGATTTACAGCGTAGTAGAAGAACCGATATGCCGATAAGACACATTGCATGGATGAATAGAAATCATCCGTTCCGTGGAACGTGCGGAACTCTATCGTCTTGGTCTTGAAATATGACGATATATTGAAAGCATGCCGGATGTATCCTTTCTTCGACTGATTTGTGAAGACTTTGTTCAGTTCATCAAAAGTCTGCGCTTCCTTTACAGCCTCGAAATACTTTTCCGTTGGCAATGGCATTAAGACGTATGATAGTTCGTCCCATTCCGACATCCCTACGTATTGCTTGATGAATGGATAGCATACATAGAAAAACAGCCAGACTTTTTTAAGTTGCTCGACTGTCAAATCTCCGGCATAGATATGCACATGGGTATAGGTGGTCCATTTGATAACACCTCCGGCATTTACCATTGATTCATACACACTCTTCAACCCATGAAGGTCTTTCATGCAAAGTCTCAGAGGAGGAGTATTGACTTCACCTCCGAACTGCTTGTTGGAGGAGCCATCAGTATTGACAATCTCCACTTGTAGCCGGAAGGAAGGGAAACCTTGGAACGTTCGAGATTGCACATTTCAATCTCGATGCCAAAGGTACGTGTCTTTATGTCTCCACTATGGTTTATCATGCTGTTCTGTTGCAGTTATCAATAAGCCATTCTCCATTGAGCCGTTCTATAGTGCGTCCCGAAGCTCGGAAATCTACTCCAAGGGCAGATCCGGCAATCGTGATAAGGGACGATGTAATAGGGACATCAATACCTATCCGCTTTGCAATGCTTTCCATCAGAACGAGACCCTGAGACACATCTTCAGTGATGTATCTGGAATTGATTGATGTCGGACTAATGGCGCGGTCTGATGATTCTGAATACCGGAAGAAACTGTCAAGGGGGTCCCCAAGAAAACCTCCTGCTGTGAATATGTCGGCAGGTTTATATCCAAGACAAGAAAGCACATACTTTTTCTCCACATCGAGATTAAGCATAAGACGAAGGGTTGCTAAATTCTTGCGAGAATACGCTTCCCTATACATGCAGAAATTGCCATTGCTGTATTCAATCCGTGGAATGCTCATTATGGCTCCTACTGTGTGCAGTACCATGTTGGGATTAAGCAGTGCTGATTCAACAGTTGAATAGTCCAGAGAGAAACCATTATATAATTCACGGATTATATGCATGGTCTCCTCTGCCTTATCCTTCTGGAAGATAGAGAGAGGGCTTTTCGTAAGTCTGCATCCAACTCTGAACACGACTTCATCATTGATGTCGTCGAGTTCTATCCGGCCTTCAAGATAGGGACCAGTTGTTTCAACTATTATTGGCATTCTCTTGCAATACTTCTTGAACAGAAGCGAAGACATGTAACTACATATACAGATTACAATCTGATTCTCGTTTAAAAAATCTCTTAGTTTTGCTATTATTTGCTCATGATAGGTATTTGGTAAGGTAAGAATGATAACCTCAGAATTATACACATTGGAAAGGCTTGTAGACACATTGTTAACCCGAATTGAGGTGTACTTTCCATTTTCCTTGATATATAAAATGTTGTCATTAGTCATGATTCTGCCAAATGCATCTGACTTAAGATCTGATGTTTTGATGAGTGTTACATCATGACCAGAGAGTGACAAATCCGCAGATATTGCCACTCCCACATTTCCACATCCTAATACAGAAACTTTCATTTATTAATAAGTGATATATTGAGCGGGAATCAGGATTTGAACCTAAATCTTATGCCAGGATGGCATACGCACTGTCCAGTTGTACTATTCCCGCAATCTGTCAGTCATCAAATAGACTTAACTGCTCAACCTTCGGGTTTTTGGGATTCCACGGTTCTCCAATTACATCAAACTCATTGACTTCAATACCAAGCTTTTCTTCAAGCCATTTTGCCAAGATATGTCTGTGACAGAAATCTGTCGGTTTTTCGTAACAACATAAAGCGACATCTTTACCGTTAGATAATCTTTGGCATTCTTCAATGAATTGATTAGGATCTACTCTGGATAAAACTTTATCCCAATAAGCTCGAATATATTCTTCTCTTGATATATTACCACCCAACATCCATGAATGGGGTGCTACGGTCTGAATTTTAGCTCCATAGAAAAACTTCGGAACACCTCGTGCAATACATATGGGAGTAAGATTATTGCCCATTATTCTTCGCATATTTCCGAAGTATGAAGTATAAATTTTCATATTGCAAATATAGCTAAATATATTTAGATTTCAAATACTTTTAATAATGAATTTCAAATTCATCATCATATACAAATATTCGTTTTCCGGATTCTATAATCTCTACTTCCCACTTATACATCGTGGGCCAGTATTGGATGATCCGTACTTCGGTATATCCGAGATACGGATCATTAAGAGTTGCAGTTCTTCCTTCCATCTTAGTTAGTGTTGTTGGGGAGGAATCTCACCTTCCATTGTCGTTTATGCTATTTTCAGAAACTTTTTAATGTGGTATCTGGTGTCATCTATTTTGTAAAATCGTGGACCAGAATAACCTAATTTAATGGCTTTCTCCCATGTTAATTCGATTTCTATGTTAGATTTCTCAAGAAGGGAGAGTTCTTTATTTGATAAAAATTCCCAAGTTGACGGAAGATTGCAAATATCAGAACCTCTCTTGTGGATTTCTCTATCAAGTTTATAGAATATTGCAAGAAGAGATTCTCTATGTTTTCTCTCTTCTTTTTTGGCTTTAGCTTCTTCCTTAGCCTTCCTGATACGGCTTGCATTCATCTTGCACCACATCTTGCAGAATTCGTCTTTGTCAAGGTCTGAATTTATATAGACCACTTCGATTGCCCGGTATTCGTCGAGTGCAACATCGATCCCTGTTCTTTCTTTAAATTCTGATTGTAACATGTTGATTACTTTTAGTTTATTTGGATATGTAAAGATAGTAATTATTTATGAAATGACCAAATATATTTTTGTTTATTTTATTGCTAATCAATGACTTAGTATTTAAAATGATCATAAAAAAAAAGACGCGACCCTCACGGGCAGCGTCATCCAAATTTAACCGGATTATCCGGTCACTAAAAGTTGTCTACAAAGATACAACATTTTAGTGAAATATCAAAATATCAGTAATATACTTAATGTAACTTTATTTTTGAATGGGTTTGTTTAAGAGACGCTTCATCTTGACATGATTCAATAAGATTACGATGATTGGTACATCTTGTAGCATTCATAAAATATTTTTCTGGGAGAAATGCCAAGTATGGATGCAAGATTTCTTATTTCTTCCGTTTTAATTCGGATTTTTTCAAATGTGTAGATTTGGTTGATTATTTTATTAAAGTCTGAGAGAAACGAGATAAAGTCTATAAGAAACAGTATATGATTATATTGTGGTGTTGGATTAGATGTGACCTGTTCGGTGATGCCTCGTTTCACGAGTTTCTTGGTAAGTTTCGGGTCTTCGAGCTGTTCGCATATCGCCCACCCGCTTGCCGGCACGTACCAGCCGGGGCAGATAAGTGTCGAGGGCATGATGGGGAAAGCCTGCGAGTTCCACATAAGCGGCTTTACCGTTTGCTCGTCGCGTGAGGGTTATGCCGAGTATTTCGGAGGAGG
>ERZ860264.978-NODE-978-length-22301-cov-9.057763_pt1 | contig 22301 bp, 19 predicted proteins | sample MGYA00509980_ERZ860264 | MGnify/ENA primary metagenome ERZ860264 (study PRJEB30046, sample SAMN00715212) | human gut metagenome | study: EMG produced TPA metagenomics assembly of the A metagenome-wide association study of gut microbiota in type 2... | reverse complement strand
TTGTTGTTTTTCCGTGGTCAACGTGTCCGATTGTTCCGATGTTAACGTGCGGTTTGCTTCTTTCGAATTTTTCTTTAGCCATTTAAATTCTCCTCCTAAGGTTTTTTATTTATTAGTTGTGGTTGGTGCTTTGCACCAACCTTTTTTATTTTATATTTTTATAAACAAAGGGTTATTATTTTCCTCTTTGCTCTTGGATAGCTTTTTGGATTGAAGCTGGTACTTGAGTGTACTCAGAGAATTCCATTGAGTAGTTAGCTCTTCCTTGAGATTTAGATCTTAAGTCAGTTGCATATCCGAACATTTCTGATAAAGGTACTTTAGCAGTTATGATCTTAGCACCATTTCTATCGATCATTCCACCGATCATTCCTCTTCTAGAGTTTAAGTCTCCGATGATATCTCCCATGTACTCTTCTGGAGTAGTTACTTCTACTTTGAATACTGGCTCAAGGATGATTGGGTTAGATTTTGCAGCAGCTTGTTTAACAGCCATTGATCCTGCAACTTTGAACGCCATCTCTGATGAGTCAACTTCGTGGTATGATCCATCATATAGAGTTACTTTTACATCAACCATAGGGTATCCTGCAACAACTCCACTTTCAAGAGCTTCTCTACATCCTTTTTCTACTGCAGGAATATACTCTCTAGGGATAACTCCTCCAGTGATTTTGTTAACAAACTCGAAGTCTTTACCAGGATTTGGCTCAAGGATAATTTTAACGTGTCCGTATTGTCCTCTTCCTCCTGATTGCTTAGCATATTTAACTTCTTGATCAGTAGTTCCTAAAATTGTCTCTCTGTAAGCAACTTGTGGTTTACCTACTGTAGATTCAACTTTAAACTCTCTCTTCATTCTATCTACGATAATTTCAAGGTGAAGTTCTCCCATTCCTGAAATTATTGTTTGTCCAGTTTCTTCATCAGTCTTAACTTTGAAAGTAGGGTCTTCCTCAGCTAGTTTTGATAAAGCGATTCCCATTTTCTCTTGGTCAGCTTTTGTTTTTGGCTCAACAGCAACTGAGATAACTGGCTCAGGGAATTCCATTTTCTCAAGAACGATTGGTGCATCTTCAGCACATAGAGTGTCTCCAGTAGTAGTTTCTTTTAATCCTACTGCTGCAGCGATATCTCCACAGTAAACTGCATCGATTTCTTCTCTTTTGTTAGCGTGCATTTGAAGAATTCTTCCCATTCTCTCTTTTTTACCTTTTGTAGAGTTTAGAACATAAGATCCTTTCTCTACGATTCCAGCATATACTCTAAAGAATGTTAACTTTCCAACAAATGGGTCAGTCATAACTTTGAATGCTAAAGCTGCGAATGGAGCTTCGTCAGACATTTCTCTATCGATTTCGATAGAAGGATCTTTCATATCTGTTCCTTTTACCATTGCAACGTCTGTTGGAGCTGGCATATAATCAACGATAGCGTCAAGTAATGCTTGAACTCCTTTATTTTTGAACGCAGTTCCACAAGTTACTGGAACGATTACGTTATCTATTGTAGCAACTCTTAGAGCTGATCTGATTTCCTCTTCAGTAATCTCTTCTCCACCAAAGAATTTTTCCATTAACTCATCGCTAGTTTCAACGATTGACTCTAGCATATGTTGTCTTAATTCTTCAGCTTGATCTTTTAATTCTGCTCTGATTTCTCTTATTTCGAAGTTTTGTCCGTTGTCTGAGTCAACTGGCCATACTACTTCATGCATTTTTATTAAATCTACTATTCCTTCGAAGTTGTCCTCTGCTCCGATTGGTAATTGAATAGGTACAGGATTTGCTCCTAATTTTTCTTTAATATCATTTACACACATGCTGAAGTCAGCACCAATTCTGTCCATTTTGTTGAAGAATGCAATTCTTGGTACTTTATATTTGTCAGCTTGTCTCCATACAGTTTCTGATTGAGGTTGTACTCCGTCAACTGCTGAGAATACTGCAACTGCTCCGTCTAGAACTCTAAGAGATCTTTCAACCTCTACTGTAAAGTCCACGTGTCCTGGTGTGTCTATTATATTTATTCTATGTCCTCTCCAGAAACAAGTTGTAGCTGCTGAAGTAATTGTAATACCTCTTTCTTGCTCTTGCTCCATCCAGTCCATTGTAGCGGCTCCTTCGTGAACCTCTCCTAATTTGTGCTCTACTCCTGTATAGAATAGGATTCTTTCAGTAGTAGTAGTTTTTCCTGCGTCGATATGAGCCATGATTCCAACGTTTCTAGTCATATCTAATGAAACTTTCCTAGCCATTAAAAATTTCCTCCTCGAATTTTTTAAAACGAATTAATTGTCTATACAGAATAATTAGATTTTATAGTGTGCGAAAGCTCTGTTAGCTTCTGCCATTTTATATGTATCTTCTTTCTTCTTAATAGTAGCTCCCTCGTTGTTAGCTGCTGCGATTAATTCTGCTGCTAACTTCTCGATCATACCATACTCTTTTCTTTGTCTTGTGTAAAGAGTTAACCATCTGATAGCTAAAGTTTGTTGTCTATCTGCTTTAACTTCTACTGGTACTTGGTAAGTAGCTCCTCCAATTCTTCTTGATCTAACTTCGATTTGTGGTTTGATGTTTTCTAAAGCTTGTTTAAATACATCGTACCCCTCTTGACCAGTTTTCTCTTTTATTAAATCCATAGCTGAATAGAATATTCCTTCTGCTATTGCTTTTTTACCATCTAACATGATTGAGTTGATAACTTTAGTTACCACCTTATCAGAATATCTAGAATCAGGTAGTACATCTCTTTTTACTGCTGCTCTTCTTCTTGACATTTTTAACTGTTCACCTCCCTATAATTACGCTTTTTTAGCTCCATATTTAGATCTTGATTGTTTTCTCTTAGCAACTCCAGCTGTATCTAAAGCTCCTCTTATAACTTTATATCTAACCCCTGGTAAGTCTTTTGTTCTTCCTCCTCTTACAAGTACGATTGAGTGCTCTTGTAAGTTGTGTCCCTCTCCAGGAATATAACAAGTAACTTCGATTCCATTAGTTAATTTTACTCTGGCAACCTTTCTTAAAGCTGAGTTAGGTTTCTTAGGTGTAGTAGTATAAACTCTTACACAAACTCCTCTTCTTTGTGGGTTTCCTTGTAATGCTGGTGATTTTTTCTTTTCTGATAGAGTGTCTCTACCATTTTTTACTAATTGACTTAAAGTAGGCATTTTACCCTCCTTCCTAATTTTTTATTTATTTTAATATTTAATATAACTTAGATATTATAATGGTTTATTACCAAAAAGTCAATAAAAATATAGCTACATTTTATAAATCCTTCTTATTATATCATAATTTTTGAAAAATATAAAGCTATTTTTTATTTTTTATTAATAATTTTAAAAAAGTCCTCCTTTTAATCTCAGATTAATAGTTACTTCATTCTTATCTATTATTAATTTTTTATTTTTTACTAATTTTTCTATCTTATTTTTTCCTATCTCTTCCATATCATATAGATACTCTCCTCTAGGTAATTCATCTATTAAGAAATTTCCTTCAATATCAATAGGAATTAGCAGTATCTCCTCTCCATTAGTATCCTTTAGACGTAATAACAAATTCTTATATATATCGCTATCCTTTCTAAAAAGAGCTTTCTCTGTAATTATTACTTTTCCTTTTATTGAAAATAAATTTTCTTCAATAGGAATAAATACTTCTTGTTTATCTATTGACATTTTAAAACTTTTATTTACTATATTTTTCTCTTTAGAATTGATCAATATTTCATAAGTTTTTCCAAGTTCAATATTTGGTATCTCAGTTTGTCCTGTTGAAGATATTTTTATCTCTTCATTATCTACTTTAAAATATCCATCTGTTATTAATTCATCTTCTATATCTAACTCTTTATTGGAATTTTTATCTATAAAAGTTACAAAAGTAATCTTTTCTTCTGACACCTCTATAGTTTTTTCCTCTATATTCCCTTCATCAGTATATAATTTTAAATCTAATTTTTCTCCAAGTTGAATAGTATCTCCCTTGACATCTATTATAGATTGTTCATCAGATGTCTTATATCCTACTATCTCCCCTTTATAATATATTTCTAAATAACTTTTTGGAGAAACCTCTACCTTTAAGACTCTTTGTGTATTTGGAATTTCTAGAACTTGTCCAGGATATATATGATTGATATCTTCAAGGTTATTTTTCTCTTGTATCTCATTAATTGTTACCTTATATCTTTGAGCAATATCATATAGAGTATCATTTTTTTCAACTGTGTAATATTTTCTCTCTACTCCTTCATCTTTCCCTTTAATTTTTAACTTCATATTAGGATAGATTAAATTAGGGTTTTTAATATTGTTTAAATTTAATATATCCTCTATATCTACATTAAATTTCTTTGCTATTTTACTTAATGTATCATTTTTCTTAACTATATAAATATCTATATCTTTACTTTCCACTATTTTATTTATTTTTAATTTCATATTTGGATATATTAAATTGGGATTCTCAATACTGTTTTCTTCCATCAATTTATCTACACTTACACCTAGTTTTTTAGCTATCTTTCCTAAAGTATCATTTTTCTTTACAACATAAGTATCCATATCCTTAGCATAACTTCCTATAGATATAGCTGAAAATAACATACAATAATTAAAAAATTTATTTCTCATTTTCTCCTCCCAAAACTATTTTTGCCTCTCTTAGCTTGTCTTTAACTTCTGGAATAATATCTCCCATTCTTTTTTCGTACTCCATCAGATGTCCTAATGTTTTTAAGTAACAATAGCTCATATCCTCTTTTTTCCCTTTTATTCTATAAATTTTCCCCATATTTTCATATCTCAAAGCATTTTTAAGATTTTCTAAACCAGCTATTTTTCTGTCTACTCCCCCTAAATAATAGATTTCTTCTCTATCATAAATATTTTTTGCTATTCTGTAGTAATTTTCTGCTTTCTCTATTCTATATTTCAAAGTTAAATCATAAGAGTTTAAAATCTCATCTCCATTTTTTTCATATTTTTTTGCTAACTCTCCCAATTGACTAATAATTTTTAATTTTCTTCCCACATATATTAAATCTGGATTTTTTATGTTATTTATCTCAATTAACTGGGATATTGGCATTTCAAATTTTCTTGCTATTTTTCTTAAAGTATCATTTTTTTTCACAATATAATCTTGATACTTTGATGGAACTTTTAATTTCATCCCTACATATATTAAATCTGGATTTTTTATATTATTTAATTCTATTAATTCCTTTGTTTGAGTATTATGTTTTTTAGCTATTTCTCTTAGAGTTTCACCTCTACTGACTGTATAAAAAATATTACCATATGCAAAAGAGTTAGCTAGTAATATTAATGTTGCTATCTTCTTCTTCAATCTACATCTCCCCTCTATATATTCAACATATCTTTTATCTGTTTAAACTGATACTCTTTATCTAAGGTTTCAAACAACATTTTTGCACCTCTGTATTTTCTTTCTACTTCCTTGTATCGCTTCTTTAACTCTAAAATTTTTATCTCTTTAAAAGTTGCTTCAATAGCTAGTAACCTTTGAACATTTTCTAATTTTCTCTCTACTTTATCTTTTTTCTTTAAAAATTTTGTAGCTAATAAATAATCATTTCTAGCTTTATTTAATGAGTAATCTTTTATTGCAAAGTCTCCTCTTACTTCAAAGGCTTTTCCTTGCAAATCTATCTCCTCTATCATTTTAGCTAAATTAATTATCTCACTAAATTTCTTTCTAAATTCTAATGTTTTTATACTATCTTCTAATTTTAATTCCTCTATCTTATCTTCTAAAACTAGATAAATACTATCTTTAGTACTACTTAATTTTCTCTCTACTATCTCTAATTTTTCTGCTTTTTCTCCCGTTTCTGCTATTCTTTCTGCTTCTAAATAAGTATTATAAGCTTTTTCAAACTCATCTTTTTTTAAGTAAGAGTCTCCTAAATATATTTTGGCATTTAGTAATGAGTTTATTTTTGAACTATCTAATTTAACACTCTTGTATTCATATCTAGCTTGAAAAATATTCAGCTTATCTATTAAATAGCTAGAATTAAAACCTAAAAAGAAAACTACTATAACTAATCCTAATACTAATATTCTCTCCATTCTTTTTAAGTTATTATTAAATTGAATATAGTTTTTAAACTCTCCTTTTCCATATTTTTTTCTTATTTTTCTTTGATGAAAATACTGTGATAATCCTGATAACCTATGATTTTCTTCATCTAAATAATTAGTTTTTAAATATATTACTCTCTTAAGTTGTATTAATTTCTCTTCATCCTTTTCCTTAATAACTAGCTTTAATAACTCTCCCAATTTTTTACTCATTAAAAAATTTTCAAATGCTAAATTAACTTCCTTCCCCACCTATTTACCTCCCTTTCCATCAACTTTACTTTTTCTAATAATTCTTCTCTTTCAAAAAATCTATCTATTTTCTTTTTTATAAAAAATGGATTCAATCTTTCATCTATTATCTCTTCTACACCTAAAGTATACCCTAGATAGAGATTACTCTCATCTAGGGTATCAGCTATTAAAAGAGTAGGGATTCTAGAGATTACTTCTCTTTCTTCAAACGAATAATTCAGTTTATTTAAATTTATTACTAATAAAATAACATCTCTTTCTGCTCTTAAATTTAATAAACTCTTAGTTGTTATCTCTATTACTTCATACTTTTTATCGAAATATTTATTTAAATTTTTTATTCCTAAAAAATATATCTTTTTTTTCACAAATCTCTCCCTATTTTATATGTAGCTTTATAATTATACTTCCCTTATACTCCCCAACTGTTGCTTTTTCTGGAACATCTAAAAATCCATTTACTATCATTTCATACTCTTTAGAACTCTTTCTAAATAAAGCTCCATTTATCTCTCTCACTTCCAATGTTTTTGTTTCATCTTTTACATTTTCAAGAAGTGGTGTAGTATCATTTATTTCAAAATTTACTTCTACTATATCCCCGCTATTTTCTATTCCAAGTCTAGCTTCAGCATAGTTATTTTTTGTATTTTGAAATACATTTCCAAAATCCAATACTTCTTTATGAGTAACTATAAATTGACTCTTTGGATTTACCACCTTCATTGTCTGTATCATAGCCTCATAATTATCTCTAATAACTCTAAAAATAACTGTATTTTCTTTATTTGGTTCCCAATAGTTGAGTCCTACTTGTACTCTTCCATTCTCTATTTTAAAAGCCATCTTTGTTATTCCATCTGCTAAAACAAACTCTTGTTTATCAACTTTTAAAGTCGTTGGAATTAAAAAATCTTGTGTTTTCCCTGCTATCTCTATCTGAAATGTATCTCCACTCTCTAGTTGTAAAAATCCCTCTCCTACCTTTGAAGATAGAGTTACTCCTGTTACTGCCTTCTCTAGCTCTACTTGTTCTCTAGCACTCAAAGTAGTAGCTTTAAATTTTGCCATCTCTCTTATTGAGTAGTTATTATCAAAGGTAATGGTAAAACTTCCCTCTAATTTCTCTCTTTTAATAACTATCTCTTTTATTATCTCTTTAAAATATTTATTTCTACCTATTATCAGATTAAAATTGGTTGGAATATTTTTAGTTTTATCTAAAATTCTATCAGTGGTCCCTAATATTTTATAATTTTTTTGAGGATTTAAATTACTTGGTATCTCTAGTGCTACCCTTATACTCTGATTAGCTCCTACCATTGTTCCATTTGGATTATTCATATCATAGCTTATCTCATTTCCTTGAGCATCTACAAAAAATATTTTGGCTTTTGTAGAATGTGCATTACCTACACTACCATCCTCATTTACTTCGTAAAGAGTTATTCCATTTCCATCACTTCTATTATTTGGTATCATTCTCAATCCTAAAGTATCTATATAACTTCCACTTGTTTTTTTAGTAATCTCCATATCATAGTTATGAGTAGATATACTTCCTAATATGTATTTAGTTTGTCCTTTTATTTTCTGTACCTCAATACTATCTCTTAACTTAATTGGGGTTACCTTAGTATCAATACTCTTTGTTTCATTATAATAAACATATGGATTAAACTCTGGGATATCTACATTGATTTCATAATATTGATTAATATTTCTACTGTATGGTTGATAGTGTTTTTCTATAATTTTTCCATTATAAGCTTCATAACTATTGTATTCTTTAAGGTTAAAATAGATTAACTCTCTTTTCTCGTAATTTCCCTCTTTTCCAAACTCTTTACTATGATAAAGTTTTGCCTTATGAGGTCCTAAAGTAAGGTCATCCCAATAAGCTCCAGAACCAGCACTTGCTATCTGTCCACTTCTAGGGATTCCTGTAGTATCAATTACTTGATATGTATGTGCTCTTATAAAGAAATCATATGGTGTTGCATCTCCCACTATTGATAGGCTATTACTATAGTTATATCCACTTGGCATACTAGTGTACTCTATATTCTTATTTGCTATCCACATATCATATCCAGCTATCCAAGGCTGATTTTCATCATATTTTATTGTATATATTATTGGAGTAATCTTTTTAGTAATCAGATTCATATTATCTACTACTGTATTATAGAAAGGTTTGTTTCTTGTTCTACCATCTGGGTCAGTAGTAGCTATTAATCCTATTTTTATAACATTTACTGTATCACTTTCATTTGGTACTCCATACTTATTACTTGAATAACTTCCCTTTAATCTATACTCTCTATTAGGTCCATTTGCTATGAGTTTTTTATACTCTTCAGCTTCTATATGAAGATATACTTTTACCCCATTACCACCAGCATAATCTCCACCTTTATCTTCCATTTCAAAAGCAGTTGCTGCAGAATCTGTTGGCGAAAAGGATAATTTTACATTTATCTTATCATGTGTCCCCATTCCACTTCTGAAAGTTAAATAAGCAGAGTCTGGTAAAACAAATTTAGCTTTTTGATTTGTATTTTGTTTTAAAGCTTTTATGTTTAGATATCTAAAGTATACCTCCCCCACTTCTAAAACCTGTTTTGTAGGTACATATTCACTACGCATATCCAACTCTTTTGTAATAACTACTGTTTTTTGAATAGAAGATGCTGTCTTATCCCACATAAAAGTAGCATCAAATGGATCTACTGTTACTATTACTTTTTCTGTTGTATATTGTCCTACTTGTATGTTTGGATCATCTACTCCACCTGTACTAAATATCTCTCCTAATTTTCTAGATTTACTATCTAAATACCATTTTTTTAATCCAAAAGAGTAATATAAATAACTTGCATGATCATTGGGTCTAATAAAAAGATACATATCACTATTCTCCCACCAACTATTTATATATTTGTTACGATTTGTATTCATATTATCATAAAGAACAGGATTACTATCAAGAAAAAGTCTTGCTATTCCATATAGTGGATGAGAATGATATTGTCCTGCAACCCATCCTTTATTATCATTTGCACTCTCTTTAGTTGTAGTATTTTTATAAACTTCTCCATTTATTGTATTATTTATCTTACTTATACTATCAGATAATAAAGGAACTCCTTGAATGTGTGTGGTTACTTGATTCTCTACTACTGGTGGATTTTTAAATTCCATAACCCTAATTTGATAACTCGTTGAAACCTTTCTTTTCCCATTACCATAAGTACAATAAAGCTTATTTCCTCCCATATCATACCCATCATAATATATTGCATATATCCCTTCTCTAAAAACTAAGCTCTTAGGTACTTGGACATAATGTTTTAGTTTTAATTGTTGTACTCCATTTCCTCTTCCCTCAGATTCATAATAATCTCCATTTCTTTTTCCTATATTGCCACTATCATCAGACATTTTATATTTTGTAGGAGATAAAATTACTGTGTTTTCTTCTGGGGGATTACCTTGCTCAGCTGTATTATTCCCTTTATATATCATTTTAAGCCCTCTTGTAATTAATGGAAAATACTCTTTTAAATCTCCTTCTTTTCCTACCATACTAATTTGAAAAAAAGTATCTTTATGAGTTGGATCTTCTGTAGTACTTCTATTAGCTACTCTTTCACCATTAGAAATAATCTCATTAAAAACTGTATCTGGGTAATTATTAAAAGAAATATCTATGTCAGTATGTTTCCTTGGAAAATAACCCTCTCTTGATTGGATTTTTTCATTATTAACATAAAGATTTACAGTAATTTCCTGTATTACTTTTTTACTAGAGTGTATCTGTATTATTTTAAAACTTCTTACCCCTTCATTACTTGTATCTTGTACTCCATTTTTTTCTATATCCAGCTCTAGTCCATCATAGTCACTCCATATCCTAGCCCTTATCTTATAACCAGGAATAGTTCCCTCTGCCCATCTATTTCTATTATGGAAATAACTACCTTGGTTTTGTTGAGTTACTGTAAAGCCAGAAATATTTTGTATCTCTACTCTAGTAGTATCATCAAAGTCAAATTTTGCCATTCTTCCTACCATATCAAAGACACTATCTGTTGTCCCTGCACTTACTGCATCTGTTATAGAACCATTTTCATCCTGTACTCTTATCTTTAGATTTCCTGTCCCATTATTTCTTGGGTCCAATACATAGTTTACTTTATCACTAAAATCTGTACCAAATAGCCAAAAATCTACTGTTACTTTTTTAGATTCAGTTATAATTTCATTAGTTACTTTCATTTTAGGTAGTTGTACTCTCTCACTACCACCACTATGTCCATATACTCCCACTGTCTCTGTTGTATATATATCTGATGGTAATCTCTGATAATCATCTCTAGTAAATCTTACATATACTGCTGTCTTTAACTCTTTTGTACTAGTTCCAGCAAAATTTAAACTAGTAGATATCTTAGTTTTTAATTCTTCACTTCTTGTTTCTGGAAGTAATGAACTTTCACTTCTATCTGTTATATGTAATCTTCCTGTTATAGGTACCCTATAATTTTCTCCATAAAAAGTTATAGTTTCTCCCTCTACAGCTAAATAGGGATTTTTAGCAATTAATTCTTTATCTGATATTGGTGCTATATTCATCTCTAAAAGCTTGATATCTACATAATTATTATCTTTAGTCCACATCACTATATCAGATATATCATATGCATATCTATTACTTACATAGGTATCTTCTTCAAAGGTACTCACATAACCCTTTAAATCATCAACATTGTACAGCTCTAAATCTGACATCTTCCCTACAAATACTTTTTTTAAGTTATAATCTTTATCTGTTACTCCTACATACAAAGACTTTGGAAATATTCCATAATTTATCTCCACAGCCTTTTTTGTTTCCACAGCTCTTAAATCTTTTACTGTCCAAGTAAGATTTCCATTTTTTAATGTTCCTTTATCCAAAGACTTATTTAATCTCTTTAGTCCATTAATTTTTCTTCTTCCATTGGTTGTAGAAACACTTGGAACTGCTTCTAATTCTTCAGAGATAAATATTCTATCTGTTGGCTCTAACTTTATATCTCCATTAACTCTCTTTACCTCATTACTACTAAGTTCAAAATATATCTTTTTCTCATCAACATTATGTTTCATAGGTATTGACTCTGATTTTAATTTTGTTACAGAGATATTCAGTTCTGCTTTATCCTTGTGTCTTTTTAATGTTTCTGTCTGTGTAACCTCTTTGTCTGGATTTTCCCAGATATATGAGTGGGGGACTTCCTTTCCCAAAACTACTATTCCAAACAAAAACAAGAGTATTACAACTATTTTTTTCAACATCTTCTACTCCTTCTAAATAAAATTTGTATAATAAAAAAGAAACCATATCAATTAAATTAATCAATACAGTTTCTTTTTATTCTATATTTTTTTCCAGCTCAATTTGAAATCTCTCTTGTGGAATGCCATTCCTATTAATAGCATACTTTCCACTCCTCTATCTTTTAAATCTACATCATACTTATTCTCTTCTATCTGTTTTAAAGCCTTCTCACTCTCTTTTTCTAAGTCTACCTCACCTTTTGGTGCTTTAAACTCTATTATCAATCCTAATTTTTTCTTATCTAATGGCTCCAATGTCAAATCATATCTACCTCTTCCACTCTCTCTATTTGAACGGATATAGTAATCTCTTCTCAAAGCCAAAAGTAATCCTAAGATAAATACATGATAATAACCCTCATCTTCCTCTGCTGAAAAATCAAAACAACTTACATTTGTTAAAAATATTCTCTCTAACTCATAAGTAAAGTCTTCAAAATTTCCCACTACTAAGTACTTCAATATTTTATCAAAATTATCTACTCCACCTAAAAAGTTTCTAATAAAATCTTCTTCAAAGAATGAGTGTACCTCTTCATTTGGTATCTTTATACTATACTTACTATATGTTATTTTTTCTACTGGAGTTAGATATCCAGCATTAGTTAGTAAGTACCATATCTGCTCTGAATTTCTCAAATCTCCAAAGTTAGAATAGATATTTATTGTTTTCTCTATGGTTTCTCTTTGGAATAACTTCGTCAACTCTTCAAAGATTGAGCAATCTGCTTCCTTTAATACCTTTGATATTAAGGCATTACTTGAGGTATTTACCCAATAAGGCATTATTTTTCTTTCATCTAAAAAATTTGTTATACTAAATGGATTGTATACCCTTATCCCTCCAAAGTTATATCCATTATACCACTTTTGTACCTCTTCTGATTTACTCTCTAAATTGTACTCTTTCAAAGAGTTTTCTACCTCTTCCTCTGTCAGTCCAAAGTGTTGTGAGAATTTACTTTCTAATATTGAATTTACTTTCACATTATTTAGTCCAGAGAAGATATTTTCTTTAGATATTCTCATTATTCCTGTCAATACTGCTTTCTTTAGATATGTATTATCTTTTAAAGCACTTCCATACAATGTTGTAAAAAATGTCTTTATCTTATCATAATACCCACCCTCATAAGCAGATACCATTGGTGTGTCATACTCATCTATCAATAGAATTATCTCTTGATTGTAGTATTCCTTTAAGTATTTACAAAGATTCTTTAGAGAGTTACTATAATTCCCCTCTTCTTCTCCAAAATATATTTTATCAAAATTGATTCTATCCCTTTCACTCAATTTATCTCTTAAATATTTATACTGTTCAAATAAATCAGAGATAAGATTTTTTAATTTTGACTTCATCTCTTCTGCACTATCAGCTTTTATATCTCTAAAAGATATATAAATAACTGGGTATTTTCCTTGTTCAGATATTACATCAGATTTTTCTATATAGAGTCCATTAAAAAGTTTTCTATTCTCTTCTTTCTCCTCTATATCATAGAAGTATTTCAACATTAACATATTCAACGTCTTTCCAAATCTTCTTGGTCTTGTTATCAGTTGAACTCCTGCTCCATCTCTTGCTAGTTCCTCTATTAATTTTGTCTTATCCACATAAAAATAATTCTCTTTGATTATCTTCTTAAAATCTGATACTCCTATACCTAAAGCTTTCATACTACCCCTCCTATCTCTCATACTACATTATACTACATAATCTAGTACATAACAATATTTTTAAAGGCTTATGAAACTGTATTGATTATTTAATTGCCAATGTCCAATATTTTTTAATTTACTACCTTAGTTTCTACTTCTTTAAGTTTCAACTTTTGGTTAGGTTGTAGTACATAGGTTCTAAGTTTATTTATTCTAATAATCTCCCTAAAGTCTAACTCATAATAATAAGCTATCTCTATAATATTCTCTCCAGATTTTACTATATGGTACTCTGGAATTTTGCTCATATCTAAGTCCTGCTTATTCTCCAAATAGATTTTTTGTTTTGGAAAGATTAAATCTGGATTTTTAAGTTGGTTTATCTCTACTAGCCTTTTAGTAGTCTTATCATATACCATTGCTATCCCACCTAAAGTTTCTCCTTTCACAACTCTATGATATCTAAATTCTTTAGGTAGAGTTTTCTTTTCCCCATCTCCAGTGATATTAATAACTATAAAGTTATCTAGTATGGGCTTTTCCACTGATATTTTCATTTTTTCTTTTTGTGCATAAATCAAAGTTGATATAAAAAATAATAGGATTAATACCTGTTTTTTTATCATTTCTCCCTCCCTTTTATCTCTGGGAGTACCATAATATCCTCATCTGGAAAACTTGGAAGAGTTACTGCACTACCATTATCTTCTGGCTCATCTTTATCTGGGAAACTTGGTAATACCATTATTCCATTTGAAGAGCGTCCATATTGACTGACTACTATAGGAATATATCCCTCATATCTCCCTTCAATTATATCTGCTTCCTCTCCCTTATCTATGTCCCTTTTATTTATAACTGCATACACCTTTATATGCTCTCTCTCCTGAGTTATTATCATACTTCTCTCTGGTAACTCTATATGGAATCTCTCCACTTTTATCCATTTTTTTCTATTAGTCATAAGTCCCTGTTTTGAAAAATTAAAGACAAGCTTTTTCCCTAAATCATTTTCTTTATCATCTGTGTATATCTCCAATACTCCAACTCCTACTATCTTATCTGCCCCTATATTTCTAGTGCTATGTTTTTCAAATCGAATTGGCTCTATAATAGAAATATTTATTTGAGTAAAAGTGTATACATACAGTAATAAAAACATAAAAAAAATTAATCCTTTTCTCATCTCTTCCACCTTCCTATATAAACATCTTTGTTCTTTTCATAAAGATTCTTAAAATATTTATATAAAATCATTGCCTTTTTTCCAGAATAGAGAAAAAATAGATATCCTACTGTCATAATACCTATTTTTAAATTTTTCTCTATATAGGATAACACTAGCAAAAATATTGCTAGTGCTATCATTCCATTAAATATTATTTTTTCTACTTCCTCTTTCCTCATTCTTGTACCTCTATCGTCATATATACTTTTCTTTGATATTTTCCCTCATTACTTATTTTTTCTCCATCTATGTACAGAATATTTTCATCTACTATTCTTGAATTAATAAATTTAGGTGTATAAATAGTGGTATCTATCTGTCCATCTCCATCTATATCTATCTCTGTTTCACTAAATTTTAAGGAGTAATAATCTTTTTTTTCAGGTGTTTTATTTAATTCTACATCAAAAGGTACTTCTATTTTTTGATTATCTATTACTAGAGCCTCTACATCTACATCTGATACTATCTCTAATGGAACTACTACATCTAGTTTCAAGTTTATCATCACAGTAGTGTTTTTCTCTAAAACTCTAATTCCTCCACCTATTTCTACTAAATCTTCATTAGGAAGAGAAGGAAGAGCAGGTTTCTCGACATTTGGTGGAATAATTGGAATTGCTGGGATTGATTCTCCAAAGCATATTCCTGACAACAAGCTTATTAATATTAATATCAATCTAACCATTTATCTCTTCCTCCTTCTTCTCAATAATTATCTCATCTGTATTGAAAGCAAAGAAAAATCTATTTCCCTCTTCATCTTCCTCTACATATGTGAGCTGAATAATTTCGTTGACTCCCCTAATACTGTAATCTATTCCTGTATATTGTACCTCTATGAAGTACTGCTCTGGGAAAAGTCCACTTATTTCAAATACTCCAGTATTATCTGGAATAGCCATATCTATTACCTTACCTGATAAATCTTTTACCTGTACAAGTATCTCATCATAGATTCTGATTTTTTCCATAGCTGATTTATTTAATGCTTTATCTATATTAACTATTCCTGTTAAACTTACCATTGGTTTTACAGGTATATAAGCAGTAATTGTAGAGGTATGTTTTCCTTTTATTTGTATCTTATTATTTCCTAATAGGAAATTTGGTTTTCTTATCTCTGGCTTTAAATCATAAAGAACATCATTTGGTATTCCATAGAAAAGAGCTTCTCCATTTTTATTGGTAATCGCTTTTTTATCTCCTATTTTTACCTCTACTTTTTCTATTCTCTGCTCTCCCTCATCAAAAATATCATTATTATTCATATCTACAAAGGTAATTACTTTTACTCTGGAACTATTCATACTAGAAATATCTACTGTTGGATTTTTCAAATCTATTATTCTATCTATTCCTACAGTATGGCTTTGGTTACCTAGTTTATCAATATTTCCTTCATATCTAAACCAGTTATCTAATTTTATTGTAAATCTAAATGTCAATCTATCCTTTTCTCTTTCTGAGTATCTTGCTTCTAATGAGTAGTCTATTGTGTTATTTCCTGTATTAAATAGAGATAGTGCCACTTCATAATCATCTCCATTATTAGTCCAACTATTTTCAAGTCTAGTTGTAATAGTTCTCCAACCTGTATAATAAAGGTTTAATCCATATTCACTTGTATCTTCATACTCTCCCATAACACGATTATACTGCCCTGTTATCATAAAGTTATTTATTGCTTTTGAGTATTCTACTGATAAAGTTTTATCTGTTTCTACTCTCTTTTCTCCCTCTTGAGCTTTATATTTTGTTGTCTTAGATATCTCATAACCTAAATCAATAGAGTTGAATAGAGGATATCTTATATAAAAACTTTGTTCTTTCTTTATATCACTATATTTTCCATATCTTGTTTGCTCTAGCTTCAATCTCAATTTTCTTAAATCCACTTGAGCTAAATAGTTTAATGAGTAATCATCTTTTGTATCTCTTCCTGTTATATTATCTTTTTCACTATCTAAAGTTTTATCTCCACCTATTCTAAATGTGTATGGAATTGACTTTATACTAGAACTATATATTCCCTCTAAGTTTAGTTTATTTAAGTAAAGATTTTTATCATTTATAGTAGTTGCTGTTCTGTCATAACCTCCACCTATTGTAAACTCATCAGTAACTCCATAGTAAACATTAGAATTAAAATCTACCTTACTAATTTCATCTCTTTCTCTCAAAGATACATCATACTCTACTTCCCCCTTATTTTGTTGGTTATAGTTACTTGTAGTATTGATAATCTTTTCATAAACTTTTCCATCTGGAGTATATACTCTCAATTTATACTCTCTATCTTCTTTTATCTCTTCTCTATTAAACTCAACAACTCCGCTCTCTGCTGTCTGTATATCTATTACTGTATCTAAGTAAAGTAGCTCTACTCTTGAGCCTATCTCTACATTATCTCTTATAATATAGTTTTTATTTCCCGTTACATAGTAACCTCTATCCTTTTTAAATGTAACTTCCCACTCTCTAGCACCTTTTTCTCCTACACTATAATTTCCTATCTCTAACATATGATTAGTATAAACTTCATCATATCTCAATGTCATATCCTTAAAATATCTATTTTTTAAATCATAGTTAGCAGTAAACTGTCCATAAAGCATAGCTCCTTGGTACTCTAAATTTCCACTCCAATCACTTTCAAATTTATCACTTATATTCTTATCTTTAGTGAATGTCGTACTTGCATTTAATCTTAAGTATCCCAATTCAAACATTGTTGGTTTATTTGTAAATAATAGCTCTTTAGTATTTCTCTTTTCAGCTAATATCTTCTCTGTTATCTTCATTCTTAAGCTTATCTCATCTGGAGTTGAAAAGGATAGTGTCATATTTATCTTTTGATTTTCTGAATTGATAGCTAAGTAGTTTAAGAATATCTCCTTAAAAACTTCTTGCTCTAAATATACCTCTCCTCCACTATCAAAAACCTTTCCACTAGCTTCAATTACTCTTTCTCCTTTTTTTATAAATCCACCTAGTACATCTATCTCTACTCTCTCAAGAGATTCTCCTATGATAGCTATTAGTTTTCCATTTATATAAGTGTAGTTCTTAAAATTTATTTGCTTAAAAAAATCTTGTACTGGAATATAATAACTTCCATCTTCTACTAATATTTCAAATATTTTACTTTTTAACTCTCCGTTAATCATTAAATTATAAAATACTTCCCCATCTTCTATGTACTTCTCTTGTTGTAATATTTCATACTCCTCTAATGATATAAGTCCATTATCTAACAAGAATTTTAGGTTGTCTTCTCCATATACAGTTATTGAAAACACCATTAGAAGAGCAACCATAAATATCCTTGTCCATTTCATTGGCTACTCCTTTATCTTCATTGAAGTTAAAAGCTTCCCTTCAGAATCTCTAATTATTATATTTTTATATTTTTTATCTATTCTATCTACCTTAAACTCTGATAACTCTTTTTCTCCACCAGCTAAAAGCCTAGTACTTCCAAGATATTTTTCATCTTTTCCATCACTTAGATAAATCTCTATTTTGCTTCGTATCTCGCTTATATTCTTAATTTTTCCCTCTATTTTCCCATCAGATATTTTCAAATTACTCACTTGAAATTTTGGCTCTACTCCACCTACATAACCAGCTATTTCCATTTTTAGTTCTGTATATATCTTTAATTTTGCCCCCGTTTCTTTTCTCTTTTGAAATGGATTTTCAACTTCTTTTACTACAAAATTTGATATATACTCACCTTTCTCTATTCCTGCTGGTGCTGTTATCTGAACTTTTATCTCCTTTGTTTCCCCTACATCTAGCTTTATACTTTTAGGGTAGTACTCTATCCAATCTGTCATATCTTTCTTTTCCCCTGTTTTCTCCATATATATACGATATGCCACTGGATATTTTGTAGTGTTTGACAGGTAAAAACTTTTTGCTCCATTTCCATCATCTATTGCCTTATCAAATGTTGTAGGATAAATATTTATATACGCAAAACTGTGAAGTATCAGTGTAAAAAAGGCTATAGTCATTAATATTTTTCTCATAACTATCCTCCATTTTTTAATATAGATTTGTTAATTTATTTAAGAAGGAGGAGGTTAAGGCTCCCCTCCTCTATCTTAAATAAACTAAGATTTTTTCTTATGTATCTGATTTAAAAGGATTGCTTTGAGGTTTTATTATTAGATTTATTTAAATTATTGTAGTGTTAATCTTCCTACAAATGTTCCTGTTCCAACATACAGTCCTGGTTTTGCTATTGTTCTTTGTGGAATAGTTGATACCACTGTTGTTCTTATCTCTGTTGCTGTTCCTGCTACTGTCATATCTTGACTTTCATAATCTAAGGCTGTTGTCATTGTATGTAAATCACTTTCTGTTCCTGTGGCTGTTAGTCTTGTTAATGTCATTTGATGTAATTTTCCTGCATCAGTTGGATTATTAGATGTTGCTATAAAGTTTCCAGTATAAGAGCTATCTCCTGCACTAGCTTCATCTCCAGTATTAGTTGCTCCAAAAGCTTTTCCATCTGTTCTTTTTAATACTACTATTTTCTCTACCTTTGACTCTTGTGGAATATATGTCTGACTTGTTTGGTCATCTCCATTTATCTCTCCACCTGCTAATAGCTTATTTCCATGGTCAAATGTTAGATTTTCTATCAGTGTTCCTGTTTCATCTACTAGTACTAATTGAGGTCCCTGTCCTATTACATTTACTCTTACCTCCATTGGTACTCCTGCTTGTGCATAATCTCCTGTTTCTGTTGCTTGTGTAATATCATCTCCTGGGTTATTTATTGTTCCTGGAGTTATTGCTCCAGCTCCAAATGCCATTGATGAAATTACTGTTGTTAAGATTAAAAGTTTTTTAAAGTTTTTCATCTCTATCTCCTCCTATTTTAATATGAAATAAAATCATTATTTTTTAGTTAATCTTCCTACAAATGTTCCTGTTCCAACATACAGTCCTGGTTTTGCTATTGTTCTTTGTGGAATAGTTGATACCACTGTTGTTCTTATCTCTGTTGCTGTTCCTGCTACTGTCATATCTTGACTTTCATAATCTAAGGCTGTTGTCATTGTATGTAAATCACTTTCTGTTCCTGTGGCTGTTAGTCTTGTTAATGTCATTTGATGTAATTTTCCTGCATCAGTTGGATTATTAGATGTTGCTATAAAGTTTCCAGTATAAGAGCTATCTCCTGCACTAGCTTCATCTCCAGTATTAGTTGCTCCAAAAGCTTTTCCATCTGTTCTTTTTAATACTACTATTTTCTCTACCTTTGACTCTTGTGGAATATATGTCTGACTTGTTTGGTCATCTCCATTTATCTCTCCACCTGCTAATAGCTTATTTCCATGGTCAAATGTTAGATTTTCTATCAGTGTTCCTGTTTCATCTACTAGTACTAATTGAGGTCCCTGTCCTATTACATTTACTCTTACCTCCATTGGTACTCCTGCTTGTGCATAATCTCCTGCTTCTGTTGCTTTTGTAATATCATCTCCTGGGTTTGATATACTTCCTGGAGTTACTGCTGCTCCAAAAGCTATTGATGAAATTACTGTTGTTAAGATTAAAAGTTTTTTAAAGTTTTTCATCTTCTTTTCCTCCAATTTTAATTTTTATGTAAAGTTTTACAACTTTCACACTATTTTATCTTTATTTTCTGTCCCACTGTTGTCATATTATTATGGTCCCAAAAGATTATATATTTAGCTTCTTTAGGAATTTTTACATCTACCTTAGTTGCATTTCCATTGAACAATCTACTTATATTTTCCAAACCATAAATATATTCCATTCTATCTAAAAATCCTATTGCTAATTCATACCCCCTTCCATTTTCATTTTTAATAGTAGCCTTCCAACGTTTTTCTCCCTCTTCTGTCCTATAAAACTCATCCTCAGTTATAATAAACTCATTACCTACCTCTCCCTTATAAGCAAACATCTCTAAATTAAGATTGAGTTTAAATTCCACTGATGAGTTATTTTCCTTCTCTCCAACATTTTGTAAATCAGGAACCTTTAAAGATTTTATCTCTAGCATAAATCCTAATTCCCCTTTTGGAATATCTACATCATCTTCTGCAAATACTTTAAAACTTCCATTACTTAATGGGTCAACTGTTATTACTTTAGGGTAAATTTTTATATATTGTGATATATCATTTTCTTTCTCATTGGAAAGAGCATTTATCTGGTATTTCATAGTTTTTTTTGAGTCATTTCTAATAAAAAACTCTTGAAAAGCTCCATCACTATCTACTCTTTTGTCAAAATTTAGAGGACTAAATGTAAATCCATACAAATTTATCGAAAGTAGCATCAAAACTATATATCTCAGGTATTTTTTCAACAGAATACTACACCTCCTTTCTTCTTTTTTGCTTAATAAAGATTAATAAAAAAGCTTGATAAGAAAATTACATCTAATCATATGACTAAATGTAATTCTCCTATCAAGCTTGGGGGTTTTCCTTACACTTGGATATTCTATTTAACAAATTCATTTTCAAAAATATTTTGGGGGGCTTCCTTACAATATTTTCCTTTAAAAAAACTTCTTTGTCTGAAATATTATATCACATTTTTTATTTATTTGTTAGTTTTATTTTGTATCTCTTGTAAAACACCTAAGTTTAAAAGTTTTTCCTTATTCATCAAAATGAAAACTTTATCTATAAATATTCTAGTGCTAAAATCATACCACCTTTTATCTACTCTATCCTCTACTAATACACTAGTTTGATTAGACTTAAAGTCTCTTACTTTTTTTACAAAAATACAATTGTCAAATTTCTCATAATCAAATTCATACGTTTTTCCATCAATATCAAATATTACCTTTTCTAAATCCATTTTTTCTCCCTGCCTATATTTCAATATAAATTAATTTTAATTTATTACAGTAATATCACAATACTAAAAATACGTATTTTTATACGAGTGTGTACTTTTTTTCATATAAAATTCACAGTTTTTTTATTTTTTTTTAATTTTTTATAGACATTTCAAAAAGAAAATGTTATAATCATTACAACTGTTATAATTAGAGGTACGCTTTTGTATAAGAATGCGTACTTTTTTTATTTTGTAATCCTAGTCTATATCTTCAAGCAAAAGAACTATGCTTCTGGTATAAACTAAAATTCTGTTAGATATTTTTTTGGCGTATAACTCCCTCCCTCTTATTTTACGGTAAATTGTAGTTGGATCACGTTGTAAATATTCTGCTACCTTATTCACTGGAGCCCATTCATGAAGTACTTTTACCATCTCGTCTGCTAGCTTTTTTTTACTTGATGGTAACTTTTCTAACTGAAGAAAAAAATAATCATCAACTTCCATCATCTACACCACCTTCAATAATGATTTCAGAAACGTCTCTGTTCTAATTATATTATCATACTTTTTTTATTTTGCAACCATTTTATCACAATTATCTCATTAATCTCTCTTCAATTCTTACTATTCTTTCCTCTATTCTGCTTAATCCTCCTATTAAATTTTTTCTATTTTCCTCCTCCAATCTCTCTAAAAGTTTTTTCTCCCTCTCCCAGATTTCTTTATCTATCTTTCTATCTAATAGAGAGAGTATAAATTTGTGATAACCTATAAATATTGCTAAAACTCCACTAATTATTTTTA
>ERZ860264.976-NODE-976-length-22344-cov-3.363677_pt1 | contig 22344 bp, 10 predicted proteins | sample MGYA00509980_ERZ860264 | MGnify/ENA primary metagenome ERZ860264 (study PRJEB30046, sample SAMN00715212) | human gut metagenome | study: EMG produced TPA metagenomics assembly of the A metagenome-wide association study of gut microbiota in type 2... | reverse complement strand
GCTGGGTTCAGAACGTCGTGAGACAGTTCGGTCTCTATCTGTTGTGGGCGCGGGAGATTTGCGGGGATCCGACACTAGTACGAGAGGACCGTGTTGGACCGACCTCCGGTGAGCCGGTTGTACCGCCAGGTGCACGGCCGGGTAGCCGCGTCGGGGACGGATAAGTGCTGAAAGCATCTAAGCACGAAGCCAACCTCAAGATAAGATCTCCATACAGGGCCGTCGAAGACGACGACGTCGATAGGCTGCAGGTGTAAAGTCAGTGATGGCAAAGCCGAGCAGTACTAATTGCCCGAAAGCTTTCATAGCCGCCGGCTTCCCGCAAGGGGAGTCGGGCGGGGACAAAAAGACACAGACTCGACAGTGAGTTTGCTTCCGATCAATGATTTTTTAAGCACAACGTCCTGGGGACGCCGCGGAGGCGGCACAAGAGACCCGGAGACGTATAAAAGAAAAAGTAAGGCGGTCATAGCGCGGGGGTTCCACCCCTCCCCATTCCGAACAGGGAAGTTAAGCCCCGCCACGCCGATGGTACTGGTAACCCGGGAGAGTAGGTAGCCGCCCCCTTACGAAGCGCCCCTTGGAGCAATCCGAGGGGCGCTTTCTTTGTAACCATACGCGAACCTCTCTACAACCGCTCTTCGGCGGTAGTTGCGTGCGCCGCCGGTGTCACGGGGGTAGGCGAGCCAACCCCGTGCTAACGTATGAAACCGCTCTTCGGCGGTTTTTGCGATGCACTGCGCCGTTGGCGCATACCAAAGGGGAATGGTTTTTTCAATGGGGGATGTCGATGGTTGGCAGGAGGTTTTTATGCAGAATTATTCTTGTGGGGATTGTTTTGAAGTTATGGCTTTCCGTTATTTTTCCTATGATTTATCTTTCAATTAAATGTTTTTATGAAAAAATGTCGGAAAAATTAGTGTTTTGCTGTTAAATTGTATATATTTGCAGTGAAAATAAAAGGGCAAAACACTAAATCAAATATATTTTTATGAGAAAGTTTACATTATTATTCACAATGTTGGCGTTGTCTATGGGCTTTTCCATGGCACGGGCGGATGTTGTGAGTCCCTACACTTACAATTTTGAGGGGCTTTCTACATCGTCGACCGATTTTGCGCCAGCAGGTTGGGGTCATGTAGTGGAAGGCTATGACGGTTATGGCGACTTCTATTATGTCGATTACCAACTTAAGGAGTCAGGCGGATATGGCGACAACGGCGCCTATCTGTACATTGGGTCACAAACCATTGGTGACGGATCCTGGGATCAAGGAACAGTCGCCGATATGCTTGTCACGCCACCGATTACCGGCGATGCGAGCATCTATGTGAAAAAGAACAAGTCGAGCGGTACGATAACGTTCTACACTTGTTCTTACAATGCGTCGACAAAGAAATATTCCAAGGGCTCAAAGTATGACGTTACGGTGCCGGAATTGAGCGAGACGGAATGGACCAAGGTGGATATTCCTGGTGTCGCCGCCGACACGCGTATCGGCATTTGTGGCGACGACGTGAGTATCGATGAGTTTGCGGCAGCGAGTGCCGTCATCGAGTTGCGCAAGGAATTGCAGGTGTCTTTGGTCAAATTGTTGTCGGGCGCGACCGCCGATGCCGATGCCGACGGCAATATTACGCTGAAGATGAATGTGAAGGTTAAAAACAACGGCGATATTGCGTTTAATCCAGGTGATGAAAACTACTCGTTGAGCATCATGCGTAAGAATACCGGCAGTGCAGCCGATACGGAAGTATATACGCAGCCTATAGCGGTGGCTCTTCAGCCAGGCGAAACGTCAGACTTTATCGAGCTCAACGCCGTCATCCCTGTGACAGAAAGCGCACGTTCACGTTTCGACGTAAGGGAAAACATCACGGGGTCGAGCAGCTACGGCGGCTGGGTGGATATTTATGCCTATAAGCCTGACTTCTCGGTGACAACGACAAGTTTCGACGTCATCAGCAACGGCACGCTGCAGGATTTCGGCATCAGCCAGTCCAGCGTGGATAAAGAATACAACATCCGCAACACCAAAGGTGCCGCGCCTCTTACCATCAACAGCATCACCGTGCCGGGAGGCTTTACCTATTCGATCATGGATGAAGATGTGGCAGAGACGCTTACTACACCGTTTGTAGTGAGGGCTCACGAAAAATTGTTGCTGACCGTAACGATGGACGCCTCGGTTTTGGGCAGCCGCAGCGGTGATATTGTGGTCACTCCAGCCGACGGACAAGGCACGGCAATCACGCTGCCGGTCAGCGGTACGATTGTCGACCCGTCGAAACTTTATGTTACGTTTGCCGACGGTAAATTCCCGGCAGGCACTTACGTAGAAGGTAATTCGTGGACAGTTGACAAATACACCAACGGAGACGGCAACTACAGCGCCGTCAACAGCAGCGTCACTCCGATGACCAAGTTTGTACTTCCAAAGATTCGTCTTGGAGAAGGAGAGTCTTTGACATTCACTGCGGCTAAGCGTGGCAGCAGTTCCAAATTGAACGTATACTATTCTGCCGACCGTGTCAACTGGACGTTGGCGCAGTCCATCAGCGAAGATGCCAGCGATGAAGCAAACAAATTCTCGGCAGACAAATACGGCTCATCGTATTCGTATATCGACGTGTTCAAGTATAAATCGTTCACGCCAGCCATCCCTGCAGGAGACTGGTATGTGGCATTCGAGGCGGGTTATTCCCGTATAGGCTCAATCGTCGGCGGCACTGTGCTTGCCATTCCCGAGCACGAGTTGCTTGTCAGCAGCGTTGTGATGCCTGAGGAAGGCGTTGTCAACCACGCCTACACCGCATCAGCCACAATCGCCAATGTCGGTACAGCCGACATAGCCGAAGGCGAGCTCACAGCCAAACTTTATTTCGGAGAGACAGCGATGCAGACGCAGGCACTGCCGGCGTTGGCTTCAGGCGCATCCACATCGGTATCGTTCAACGTACCGCTTCGCGAGGCAGGCACATTCGCCACAAAGATTGCCGTTGAAGGCACAGCGACCGCAGAGGTATCCGCCAGCCTTGTCGTGGCTCAGGAAATACCGAGCGGAAGCAAGCAGGTGGGCACAGTGACTACAACCGGTACCTATGTGCCGGCACGATTGAACTACAAAAACTCAGACTCTGAGATTATCTACACGCAGGATGTGATTGGATTGGCAGATGGCACAGCCATCAAGGGGCTTACGTTCAAGGGCTACAAATCGGCAAAAGAATTGCCGTTGTCGCTTGAAGTGTGGATGGAGAACACCACCGACGGTGCACCCGATGCCTCCGCACCTCACTCAACCGAGGGAATGACAAAGGTGTACAGCAATCCTAACATTGTTCTCGGCTCAATCGGTGACAGCAAAAACCATATGCCGATATTCGACCTTGATTTCTCATCGACACCATTTGTCTACACCGGCGGCAACCTGCGCATTATAGTGCAGTCACGCAGTACGACATATATCGCCACAAACTTTGAAGTGGACGGAAACAGGAAGAATATGGCAATCTACCGCAGCAGCGACAGCCCGTTGGATGAAGAAGACGAATACAGAACGGCAGATCTTCCAGTGGTCTATCTGCATATCGACAAGGAAGCAACCTCCCTTAGCGGAACGGTTACAGCCAACGGCGCTCCAGTTGCCGACGCGGAAGTGAAGATTGCTTCGGGCATTGTTGAATATTCGGGAACAACCGACGCGGATGGAAAATACACATTCCCTGTTTATCAAGACAATTTGGAGTATACAATGACCGTCACCAAGGACGGCTACTTTGAAAAGACAGAGACTGTGGCTTTCAACGGAGAGTCGATTGTCAAGGATGTGGCACTTGAAAGTGCCGAAGGCTTCAAAATATTATCGTTCAACATCCCGGAAACCGGTGAGGTCAACACAGCCTATACCGCCACTGTCAAGCTGCTCAATGGAATTGCCAAAGAGGCAGGCTCATACACCGCCCATTTGTTTGTCAATGATGGAATCTTGGCAGGGGCAGAGGCTGTGGCAATTGGCAAAAACGCCGAACAGGAATTCACGTTCTCATATATGCCTCGCGAGGCAGGCACAGTGAGCGTGTACGCAAAATTCACTTACGCCAGCGGTTACGTACAGACGGAAGCCGTCAATGTGACAATTGCAGAAGAGAAGGCGGATGCTGAAGTAATTGTAGGAGAAGCCAACAGCACCGACAGGGCAGGAGCGATAACTCCATTTAATAAAAATTCAAGGACAGAAATCATCTATCCTAAGTCGCTCATCAACTTGCCGGCAGGCACAAAGCTGGACGCAATCCGTTTCTATGGCTCTCATTATGCCAAGGACTTTAAGATTACGCTCAACGCATGGGTAGGCAACGTGGCTGAAGGCACCGCGCTTCAGGGCTTCGGTGTCGACGGTTTGACACAGGTTGCAACCGACCAGATTATAGATATGAACAAAACCATCGAAGATACAGCAATGGAACCTATTGTTGAACTCACATTCCCCGACGGCTTTGTTTACGATGGCGGCGATGTGCGTCTGTATCTTGACGCTTCGGCAACCGGTTGGGTGAGCACTTTATTTGAAGTTGACAAAAACGTCAGCGGACAGGCACAACAGGCAGCCTCCGACAGCGAATTGACCGATTCGTCGCAGAAGTCAAATATCAGCCTTCCTGTGGCACACTTCGTTGTCAGCCCGTACAAGACGCTGAGCGGTGCGGTTAAGAACGAGAAGGGCGAGGCTGTGGCAAGCGCCTACATCACTCTTGCAAGCGCCGACGGCGTGGAATACTACAGCGAGACCGACGCCGAGGGTGCATTCTCGATGGATGTCATCAAATACGGCAAGGAGTATACATTGACAGTAAGCCATCCGTCTTACGACGCTTATACTCATCCTGAAACCATCTCACTCGCCGACGGCAACATCAGCGGTCTGGCTGTCACGCTGACCAAGACCTACACGTTCAGCGGAGTGGTTACCGACGCTGAGACCCACGCTCCTATCGCCGGAGTTGAAATCTATGTAAGCAATCCAGAGAGCGGCGCCGACGTGATGACCGGCACCACCGATGAAAACGGAGCGTTCGACCTCAAGTTCAAGCAGCTTGGCACATACGACATCCTGTTCAAGGCAGCGGGCTACGACATGGTTTCTTATGAAGGCACTCAGTTTGAGGGCGACATGGTCGGCACGGCTGTTGAGATGCAGCAGACAGTCTACACGTTCAGCGGTGTTGTGACCGATGCTGAGACCAAAGCACCTATCAAGGGCGTTGAGGTCTATGTAAGCAATCCAGAGAGCGGCGCCGACGTGATGACCGGCACCACCGACGAGAACGGAGCGTTCGCGCTCAAGTTCAAGCAGCTTGGCACATACAACGTTCTGTTCAAGGCAGCAGGCTACGACATGGTTTCTTCTGAAGAAGTTCCGTTCGAGGGCAACTTCGACATAACAGTAGAGATGCAGAAGACGGAACGCACATTCAGCGGAACAGTTACCGACGCCGAGTCGCATGCAGCAATCGCCGGCGCGTCAGTGGCACTCTACAAGGGTGAAAACAAGGTTGCTGAGGCAACAACCGGTGCAGACGGCAGCTTCGAAATCAAGGTTAAGGATCTGGCAGTCTTCAGCCTCGTTGTCAAAGCAGAAGGCTATGAAGACTTCACATTCGACACTATCGACCTCACAGAGGGCGACATGACCGGCACTCCGATTGAGCTGGCAAAAGACAACTCAGGCGTAGGAATGCTCACAGCCGACGGATTCCGTGTCTATGGCACAGTTGGTGCAGTGGTTGTTGAAAGTGCGACAGAAGCCACCGTACGCGTCTACAACGCCGCCGGCTCACTCGTGCGCCGTGCCGACGTGGCAGGCAAGACCCGCATCGAGGGCTTGCAGCGCGGTGTCTACATCGTAAACGGTGTAAAGGTGATTGTGAAATAACAGTCATTTCCCCATAAATAGAAACATCCCGGTTGCGGCTGCAATCGGGATGTTTTTTTTGCCCTTGACAGAGCGATGATTTGTCAATTCAGGATTTCAAGGATGTCGGCGGTGATTTGGTCGGGAGTCAGACGGTTTGCCGCATACTCCTCGCCGACGTTGTATCGGTCGATGAACTCTTTGCGAACACCACGGCACATCACGCGCATCTCCGATTCGCCATAATAGCGGGCTATCTTTTCCCCGTATCCGCCGTCGAGCACACCGTCTTCAAGCGTCACCACCAGGCTATGGCTGTCGCGGAGGCCTTCAAGACGCTCTGTGTCGAGACCGGTGAGGAATCGAGGGTTGACAACAGTAGCATCGATGCCGCTTTGCTTCAGCTGTTCAGCCACAGTCACGGCAAGAGCAAAGAAATTGCCCACACCGATGATTGCCACACCGCTGCCGCAGTGAGCCATCTCAAAACGGTTCATCTCCGGCTCATAGTCGGTAGGGAAGTCAACGCTGCGCGACCCAGCCACTCCAGTGGCAGGCACACGTATAGCCACCGGATGCTCAGTCTGCTGGATGCTCCAGTCGAGCATTGCCAGATATTCCTCGCGGCATGTAGGCGCAAGGTAGACCATATTCGGGATGTTTGAAATCAGCGGGATGTCGAACAGGCAGAGGTGTGTCACGTCGTTCATCGCGCCGAGGCTGCCCCAAAACACGAGAATCGTGGCAGGATTATTGTTGATGCAGAGATCCTGCGACAACTGATCGTAGGCACGCTGAATGAACGTGCTGTAGACCCCGAACACCGGTTTCGCCCCGCCTTTTGCAAGCGCCGAAGCCATAGCCACAGCCTGCTCCTCCGCGATTCCCATGTCGATAAACTGCTTTCCCGCGCGCTCGCGTCGGTCTTTAGTGAAACCGAACACCGCCGGAGTGCCGGCCGTTATGCCCACCACCGTCCGGTCGGCCTCCATCAGCGATAGCAGATGCTCCGCAGTCAGCGTGTCATAGCCCTTGTCGCCAGCCGGCTTTTTCAGTTCTCCGGTAGGGATGTCGAACGGCATGCTCCAATGGAAACGTTCCTTCTGGCACTCGGCAAACCGATACCCTTTGCCTTTAAGCGTGTTTATGTGGAGCACGATGGGATGGTCGATGTCGCGCACACGACGGAAAGCCTCGATCATCGCCTCGACACTGTTGCCGTCAGCCACATAGAGATAGTCGAAGCCCATAGCCTTGAAGAAGTTGCAAGGCGCCTCGCCGTTGGTTTCGCGCAGCAGCTGCAGGTTGCGGTAAAGACCGCCGTGGTTTTCGGCAATCGACATCTGGTTGTCGTTGACCACCACAATCATGTTTGAGCCAAGCTCAGCAGCCACGTCAAGGCCCTCAAACGCCTCACCGCCGCTTAGCGAGCCGTCGCCGATCACCGCCACCACATTAAACCGCTCTCCGCGCAGGTCGCGCGCCTTCGCCAGTCCCGAAGCAAGGCTTACAGAAGTCGAGGTGTGTCCGATAACAAAATGGTCGTGCACGCTTTCAGAAGGCTCGGTGTAGCCCGACACCTCGTCGTAGCAATCCGGGTTTGTAAACGCCTCTTTGCGTCCGGTGAGCATCTTGTGAGCGTAGCTTTGATGAGACACGTCGAACACGAATTTGTCCACCGGCGAGTTCATCACATAATGCATAGCCACTGTGGCCTCCACCATGCCGAGGTTCGGGCCCACGTGTCCGCCATGCACGCTGAGTTTCTGAATCAGCGCCTCGCGCATCTCAGCACATAGAGAAGTCAGTTCGCCGACAGACAGCTTCTTCACATCGGCAGGAGTATTGATGTTTTCGAGATACATGTTATAGTTGTTTTTATTGATTTACCACGATGCAAAGTTACATCATCATTGGCAAACAACAATAAACAATCTTACTTCAATGACAACCCGAAATACAGAGCTTTTTCCCCCAGCAAATGGAAATTACAGTAGCGACATTCGGAACGTCTTGGTGTATGGAGCGTCGGTGGGCTGAATGAGAGAGATGCCGCCGTCGTGGAGCGACAGCACACGCCGAGCCACGGCAAGTCCGATGCCCGATCCGTTCTGCTTCGTGGTGAAGAACGGCACGAAGATGCGGTCGCGGCATTCTTCAGGAATCGGAGAGCCATTGTCGGAGATGTCGATAACCACCGAGTCGTCGCTGCACGAGCGAGAACAGATGTCGATTTTTGTAGCTCCGGCGTCAACCGCATTGTGAAGAAGGTTTACAAGCGCGCGGACCATCAGCGTGCGGTCGGCATTGACAATCAAGTCATTTTCCGTATGTATTTTCACCGAAGCATTCGCTATTGACTCGCTGAGCAGAGTCGTAGCCTCGGATATGAGATCCGCAACGTAGACCAATTGCCGTTGCGGCTTTGGGATGGCAGAGAATTTGCGGAAAGTCTCGGTGAATGCCATCAGCGATGCTGAAGTGTCGCGGATTACCTCGATTTTTTCTTTCATTGTGCCGGATGCCGTCGGCAGCAGGCTGTCGCTCAGGGCGTTGATAGGAGCGATGCTGTTCATAATCTCGTGTGTAAGCACCCTTGTAAGGTTGATCCATGCATCAACCTCCTTGTGGCTCAGCGCATTGTGGATGTCGGTCAGCACGCACACCGTCGTCGTGTTGCCGTCGTGAACGAATCCCGACACGCTTACCGACAAGTTCTTGTCTTTGCCACAGCCGACGATTGTAGTTCCCGCGACAGTAGAGTCGGTTATTATATTGTCGAAACCAGGCAAAGAGCGGTTTATAGCGGCAGTGTTGGCGGCATATTTCATTCCGAGCATTTTGAGCGCATTGTCGTTGCAGATGCGCACGTTGCCATTGCTGTCGATTGCAATGATTCCCGCATTGACCCGGTCGATGATTGCCTTGTAGTAGCGTTCGCGCAGCTCGGTGCCCGACTTAGACTGCTTTATAATCTCAGTCAGAGAGTCGAGCAGAGCGTTGATTTCCTTGTCACCTTTCTGGAAGCGCATTGTGAAATCGTTGTTGCGTATGGCTTCGAGCAGCGTAGCGTATTTTTGCCGCTCATGCCTGACAGCCGCTATTCCGATTGCAGCGGCTGCAGCCACGGCAGCCATTGCGACAGCCATAACCGTCGGCGAAGCGCCGGCAGAGAAAAGCAGAGCAACGGCAATTACGGCTACGAAGACAATATGTTTTAGAATCCTGGTCATTGTCAAGGCTCAATTTCGTAGCGTTTCATCTTGTTGTAGAGAGTTTGGCGGCTGATGCCGAGTCTTGTCGCCACAAGCGACAGGTTGCCTCCGCAGCGCGCAATGGCGTCGCATATCATCTTCCGTTCCATCGCCTCAATCGTAATCTCCGGTTCGGCTGAAGTCGCGGCAGCCACCGGCAGTTGCAGGTCGGCAGAGCCGATAACTGCATTGTCGGTGATTATCACCGCCTTCTCCACGGCATGGCGCAGCTGCCTGATGTTGCCGGGCCAGGCATTGCTCTTCAACGCCTCCATAGCCTCCGTCGAGAAGCTGCATATATCCTTGCCGTAGCGTCTGGCATAGCATTTAAGAAAGCTGTCGGCGAGCAGCGGAATGTCGTCACGGCGATTGCGTAGCGGCGGCAGTTCGAGCTGTATGGTGTTTATGCGGTAGAGCAAATCCTCCCTGAAAGAGCCGTCGGCAACCATCTTTTGAAGGTTCTTGTTGGTGGCGCACACAAGGCGAATGTCGACGGTTGTAGGCGTGTTGCTGCCAACGCGCTGCACATAGCGTCGCTGCACCACGGTCAGCAGTTTTGCCTGCTGGTGCAACGGCAGGTTGCCTATCTCGTCGAGAAACAACGTGCCACCGTCGGCCTCCTCGATCAGACCCTTGCGGTCAGTCCTGGCGTCGGTGAACGCACCTTTGACATGGCCAAACAGCTCGCTTTCAAACAGCGTGTCGGTAATGGCACCCATGTCGACACACACCATCGGTTTCGCCACGCGGGCAGACAGGCGGTGAAGCTCATGGGCGAGCACATCCTTCCCCGTACCGTTTTCGCCAGTAATCAGCACATTGGCGTCGGTGCGTGCCACTTTCTCCACCAAAGTCTTCAGTCGCAGCATTGCTTCCGATTGTCCCCAGACCATCTCCGTCGGAGCTGGATTGGCGGGAGTGGATTCCAGCCGCGATTTAACCGCGCGCATAAGCGTGTCGATCAGGCGGGTATTGTCCCACGGCTTTTCCACGAAATCAAAAGCACCGTCCTTCATCGCCTGCACCGCCAACTCCACATCGGCGTAAGCCGTAAACAGCACAACAGGCACATCCGGAAACTTGTCGTTGATTTTGTGAAGCCAGTACAGACCCTCGTTGCCATTGTTGATTCCAGCCACGAAATTCATGTCGAGCAGCACGGCATCGACGCCTTGCGCCAAGACATTCAGCATGGTTTTTGGCGACGGCAGCGTCGTCACATCCTCAAAGACATCGTCGAGCAGCAGCCGCAACGATGACAGAATGTTGCGGTTGTCGTCGACAATAAGTATTTTGCCTTGCTTTTTCATTGTGTTGCGAAGTTAAGAAAAATCCCGGCAAAAACAGCAAGAGTCAATTGCCTTTCTGCCGGGATTGAGGAAACTTATATTTTCAGGAAGCTATTCAGCGTGCAGGCTGTCGACAGGATTAGCCCTGGCTGTGCGCCAGCATTGATAGGTGACAGTGGCGGCAGTCAGTGCGGCAAGGGCGATGAACGTGGCGGCATACACCATCCAGCCGATACTGATTCTATATGCAAACTCCTCAAGCCATCGGTTCACGAACCAATATGACAGAGGCACAGCAGGAATGAAGCTGACAGCCAGAATCTTTAAGTATTTCAGATTGAACATTGCCACAACATCGGCAGTCGACGAGCCGAACACTTTGCGCACGGCAATCTCCCGTCGGCGGTACTCGCTGTCGAACACCACCAGCCCGAACACACCCATAATGCTGATGGCAATAGCAAGCAGCGAGAAAACCGAAATCTGATTGGTGAGGCGCATCTCGTTTTTGTAGGTGTCGTCGAGAATCTTGTTGTAGAACTGCATCTCGAAAGGGTATTCAGCGTTGAACTTCGTCAATTCCGTGCGAATTTTGGAGGCAGCGTCAAACATGTTTGCGCCTTTCTTGACTCGCACAGTCAGGTTGTCGCAATTAAAGTCCTTACTCAACACAATCATTACAGGCTCCGTCTTGCTGTGCAGCGACGAGAACTTCGCATTGTCGCAGATACCCACGATTGGAAACTGTGTGCCGCCGAACATAAGGCATTTGCCAACATCGACAGAGCTGCTGTATTTGTCGCGTGCCAGCTTGTTGAGGATTATGGCATTTGTGTCGGAGGCGCAGAAGTCGCGTCCGTCGATGATTTTTATGCCCATTGTGTTGCAATAGCCGGCGGTGGCAAACAGGGTGCGTGGCGCCACCTCATCACCGTCGGCGCTATGGAACACCCATCCCTGGGAGTTGTCTTTGCGCCCAGCCACACTCCACGACAGCGAAGCATCAGCCACCATCGGCAGACGTTTCAAAGCCTCGACGGCGGTTTGCGGCTCGGAGATGTCGGCGCGGGTGATGTCGCATACAATCAGCTCATCCTTCTGAAATCCGTAGTCGGCGGAGTTCACAAGGTAGTCGCGTTGCCGCTGCATAAGCAGGGCACTGACAATCAGCGAAGCCGAGATGAAGAACTGCAGCCCTATCATCGCCGTGCGCATAGCCTTGCCTCTTGGCGACAATCCGAAGTTGCCTTTAAGCGCCACGGCAGGGGCAAACGACGTGATCCGCCAAGCGGGAGCCAGCCCGGCAATAACACCTGCCACAATCGCCGTCGCGGCAGAAAGACCAAGCACGTGCAGGTTGCCGAAAGGATTTATGCCAGCCACGGTCAGTTGGTTCATCTCCGTGTGCGACAGCAGCAACAACCCACCGACGGCAATTATGAATGCCGTAAAAGCGATTCCGGCAGCCTCTGCTGTCAGATACAGGCGCAGCGACGATTGTGTGGCTCCGAGAATCTTTTGCGTGTTTATGCTGCGCACGCGCATCGGTATTAGCGCGTTGGAGAAGTTGGCGAAATTGATGGCGGCAATCAGCAGAATCAGCAAGGCTATTGACAGCAGAATCTTCTCGTTTGACGCTTTTATTTGTTCTCCCACCAGAATGAAATCGCTGTTGTAGTGGGTCTCGGTCAGCGGAATCAGCACAAACTCCTTGCGGGTATTGCCAAACCACTCGTTGCCTTTGCAGATTTCTTCAAACTGCTTGTTGGCCGACGCCTGTATTGCAGGGAAATTCTCCGCTTTGTCGGCTTTTATGAACATTGTGAACGAGTTCATGTTGGGGTTTGTCAGATTGTCGCCAAACCACGATTTGTCGATTACTCTGAGCACAGGATTCCTCAGCCATGTGTTTTTGGCGTGGATGTCGCGGTAGACGGCACCCACAATCCATGTTTTCGCTTTGTTGATGCTTTTGCCCAATGGCGAAGCGTCGCCGAAATATTTCTTGGCGAAACTTTCCGGTATCATCACCTGGTTGGCATCGAGGCATTTTTTGTCGCCCACCACGATGTCGAGATTGTAGAAGTCGGCAAAATTCGGAGCGCACATCATAAACGTCCCGGAGCAGAAATGCTCGTTGATGTAGAATGTCTCCTCATAGCAGTCGCCGAGGATATAGGTGTAGCTTTCCACATGCGGTTGCCCGCCAATCAGCTCCATTATAGGGAAGCTCATTGACGAAAACTTTTCAAAATCGCTGTCTTTTGGCGGAATGTTGCAAGGCATGGCTATGCGGTCGGCATCCGCCAGTGCGGCATTGTAGCTGCGGTCGTAGTCAATCTGCATCAACAGTGCCACAAACACCATGAATGCCGCTGTCAGTCCCAGCAGGTTGAGCACCACCGACAGGCGGTAGCGCCGCGCCACGAACATCAGGTTGCGTAATAGTGATTTCATCGTCTGATTCCTCCGCAGTTTAAAGATTTTTGTTTTGTATTGTCGACACAATCTTTCCGTCGAGCATCTCCACCACACGCGCGGCATACTCGGCGTCGTGCTTGTTGTGGGTTACCATCACGATGGTGGTGCCGGCGGCGTTGAGCTCGCTGAGGATTCTCATCACCTCCGCTCCGTTTTTGGAGTCAAGGTTGCCCGTAGGCTCGTCGGCAAGCACGAGGTCGGGATGGCTCACCACAGCCCGTGCAATAGCCACTCTCTGCTGCTGTCCGCCCGACAGCTGGTGAGGAAAATGCTTTGCGCGGTGGCTTATCTCCATGCGTTGCATGATGTTGTCGACCATTTTTCGGCGTTCAGCCGATGGGATTTTCATATAAGTGAGCGGCAACTCGATGTTTTCCCTCACAGTGAGTTCGTCGATGAGATTGAAACTCTGGAACACGAATCCAATCTTTCCGCGTCGCAGGCGTGTGCGGTCGCGCTCGCCGAGCGTTCCGACGTCTGAGCCGTTGAGCATAAAAGAGCCGGAAGTTGGCGAGTCAAGAAGTCCGAGAATGTTCAGCAATGTGGTTTTGCCACATCCCGAAGGACCCATTATTGCAACGAATTCGCCTTTTTCGATTTCAAGGCAGATGTTGTTGACCGCAATGGTCTCGATGTCGCTTGTGCGGAATGTCTTTGTGAGATTTGTTGTTTTGATAATCATATCTGTGGATGTTTTTTTGTATTATTCAATAATCAGTTTTGTGCAGTCGCCGAAATTGTCGTAGCCGCCAATCACAACACGCTCGCCCGGCTGCAGCCCCTCGGTCACCTCGTAGAAACTCGGATTCTGCCGTCCGATTTTTACAGAACGGCGATGGGCAGTCTTGCCGTCTTTACCTATCACGAAAATCCAGTTTCCGCCTGTTGTCGTGAAGAAAGATCCGCGAGGAATCATTATCGCCGTCGAAGGTTCGCCGAGGCGCAGGTTGACATAGTTTGTCTGCCCGTTGCGCATATTGGCAGGAACGTTGCCCACAAACTGCATGTCGATGCGGAATTTAGAGTCGCGCACGTCGGGATAAACCTTGCCCACCATCACTTGATAGGTGGATTTGCCACGCTCCATAGTCCCGGTCAGCCCGGTGGCGATGCGGTCGATGTAGTGCTCGTCAATGTCGGCTTCCATCTTATGCCCGTTCACCACGTTGATGCGGCCTATCATCTGTCCGGAAGCGATGGTCTGTCCCAGCTCCAGCGACATCTGTCCCAGCTCGCCGTCGGCAGAAGCGCATACGGTCAGCTTGTCGCGCCGCTGTCGGATAAGGTCGAGGCTCAGACGCATGTTTTGAAGGTCGCTCTCAAGTTGGCTTATCTGGATGCTGCGGTAGATGGAGTCCTGGCGCAGCCGCTCGCAGACAAGCTTGCGCTTCTCCGAGGCAAGCTGAAAGTCCTCCTGTGCCTTCAGATATTCTTCTTTGGAAATCAGGTCTTCGTCGAGCAGACGTTTGTACTGCTCAAACGTGCGTCGTTTTTGTCGCACATCGATGTCGAGCTGCAGTTTTTCTGTGCGGTTGCTTAGTTTGTCCTGCTCCATTGTCACTTGCGTGTTGCGCAGGAAATTCTGTTTCTCGGCGAGGTTTGCCTCGGCATTGAGAATCTCAAGGTCGAGCGAAGAGTTGCGCAGCTGTGCTATTGGTTGTCCTTTCACCACTCTCGTGCCCTCTTCCACGAAAATGCGGTCCACGATGCCTCCCTCCTCGGCGCTAAGCTGTATCGATGTGAGCGGCTGCACCTTGCCGAGAATGCGGACGTAGTCGTCAAACTGACCTCGCGTCACGTCGCCTATGAGCAGCGACTCCCTCTCCACTCTCATTGCCGACGCTCCGCCTTGTAGCACCACAATAGCGGCGGGTATAGCCACTCCGGCGGCAATGGCAATTATTGTAATCGTTTTGCGGCTTATAGGGAAGCGGCGCTTTTTCAGTTGTATGTCCATGTCAGTCAAAAATTTTGTTTGTAATGTAATAGTTGGCGAGGCGACGTTTCACGTCGAAGAGCAAACGGCAGCGCACGAGTTCGGCTTGCGATGCAAACCAGTTGTCGGCGCTTTTGCGCAGGTCGAGCACGTCCATCAGTCCCTCGTTGTATTTGCGTCGCGCCAGAGCGTATGCCACCGAGTCGGCATCGACCTTGCGCTCCATCTTCACAATCTCTTTGGCAAAGTTGTCGCGGTCGATGACGGCTTGCGAGAAGTCGGTGTCAAGTTGCAGTCGCTGCCGTTCCAATGCAATCTGCGCCGCCACATACCTGTTGCGCGCCTTGCGGTAGCCGTTGATGCGGCTCAGACCGTCGAACAGCGGAATGCTTACCGACACACCGACGTATTGTCCGAAGTTCACGTCCATCTGTCTGCCGAACGACTCGTTTGTCTGACCCTGATGGCTGTAATAGTAGTCGGAAATGCCGGCGTTGAGGAAGATTGACGGCATCAGCCGTCCGCGGGCAGAGAGCGCGTTTAGCCGTTGAGTCTCGACGTTTGCCTCGGCTTGACGCAACAGAGGATTGTCGGCAGCCAGCAGCCCGTTGCTGACCGTAGCCGCCCCTGTTGCCGGCATCTCCACCGAAAGACTGTCGGCGAGCGGAAAATTCATCGTCGATTTCAGTTTCAGTTCGGCAGAACGCAATTGTGCGAGCGCGGAGGTGAGGCAATAGTCGTCGTCGGCTTCCTGGGCTTCGCTTTGGCTTAGGTCTACGGCACTTTTCAGCCCCAGTTCCTTCATGCGGCGAGTCTGCTTCAGAGCGTCGAGGCTTTCGCGGTGTTTGGCATCCATAATTTTAGACAATTCCTGACAGTATAGCAGATTGACGCAGGCGTCGAGTGCCGCGATAGAGGCGTTGTCGCGCTGCGCGTCGACTTCCGACTCCGCCTGGCGTTTGGCTGCACGCGCGCTGCGGAAGTCGTTTACAAGACTTCCACCGGTAAACAGCGGCACGCTTATGCTCAACCCGTAGGAATTGCCGAATGTGCGCAGGTTGTTGTAGGTGTTGGTGGCGGGGTCGATGGAGCGTCCGAAGCTGAATTGTGCGCCTATCTGAGCGCCCACCGACGGCAGTGTGCTTGCCAATGCCGACTGCTGGTCAAGACGGCTGTCGCTGAGCGAAATGCGGGCTGCGCGCACGTCGAGATTGTGGTTTGCGGCATAGCGCATGCAGCTGTCGACCGACATCCGTGTCTGAGCCGTGGCTGCCAACGCCGCCAGAAACATTGATATGACAAATTTTATTCTCATGTAAAAAATAGTGCTATAATAGTGCCAAAAGAGTTAAATTGTTGAGACATAATTGGTAACGATTTTAGGCGGGATGCCTGACTGTCAAAAAATTTGACAATGGCGTCAAGAAAATAGACAATGAGTCAGACGGCACAGGTGTGCTGTAAATGTTTGATTCCGCACTCCGGAAAGCAGTGAAAAGATGGTGTGGAGGGGAATGAAAATCAAAAAAAAGCAAAGGAGTGAATTAATTGTAGGTCAGAATGTTATATTGACAAATTGCGTCAGAGGAACATCGGATTGCGCGAGAGGAACATTTTTGTGGCTTTGATTTTTTGCAGTAGGTTTGAAAATGCCGATTTTTGCGAGGGAAAAAACAAACCAAATCTTATGCGAAAAATCAGAATTAAAATTTGTCTGTTGGCGGCAATGCTTGCCGTTGCGACAGGCATACAGGCGTCCGACTTTGTTGTCGATGAGCTGTGTTACAACATCACCGACGCTGAGGCGAAAACCGTCGAAGTGGCGAAGTATGACTATGCGGTAGACGGCGAAATGGTGCGTCCCACAAAGATGGATGTAGTGGTGCCGATGACAGTTGTAAACCCCAACGACAATCAGACCTACCGTGTCACGGCGCTCGGCGATGGAGCGTTCACCGTCTATGGCTTGAGGGGTGGCTGGTTCGACTACACGTCGATAGTTCTTCCGGAGGGTTTGCTTGAAATCAAGGCAAACGCATTTTCCGGGCAGAGCAACTTGACGTCGCTCGTAATCCCCGGCACGGTGAAGTCGGTAAAAACGAAATTTGCACAAATGTCGGGCATCAGCGAACTGACATTTCCGGCATCGGTGAAGGAGATGGTCACGATTGAGTCGGGACGAATACAGAAGCTGACAATCGAAGGCTCGCCAACGATAACCGCTGGCAGCCGTGATTATATCACAGGCTCTGTTACGAACAACATTGTTTATTTCATTGACAATGACACGTCTTATAAGAATGTGGAGATTACGCTGACGTCGGCCGTTCCGCCCACGTTGCCGGAAGTCACCCGCATACAATACAAGGCATATTCGGGCCGCACCACAGTGCACGTGCCGGAAGGATGCTCCGATGCCTATAACGCTGCTGGATGGAATCAGGCGGAGGTGCTTGTGGAAGGCACAGACCATGCGGATGTAGACGGCATACGTTATTATCACGATTCCCACCGTGCAATCGGCTACGACGTGGTGAGCGAGCTCAACGGCCCGCTCAATATTCCGCAGACGGTGCAGATTGGAGGAAAGACCTATCCCGTGGAGGAGCTTGCTGTGAGAATGTTTGAAGGCGAGGGCGAGTCGCTTATAAAGAACATTACGGCGATAACGCTTCCAGAAGGCTTGAAACGACTGGAAAAGAATTCGCTCTACTCTGAAGTTGTTTCGGCGACGGAAGTGACAATTCCTGCGAGTGTGGAGTATGTAGGCACATACTTTCTGCGTGGAAAGACTCTGAAAAAGATTACGTTTAAAGGCTCTCCTGTGCTCGCCGATAATTCCGTGGGTTCCGACTATAAGTTGATCCACTTTATGAGCCAGACGCCTCCGGCGGTTGGAAAATATTCGTTTCAGAGTGCACATCTGATGGTCGTGGCTCCCGACATTGCGAGCATTCCGGTTTATCGGACTACTCTGTCGGGGCATTGGGGCGTTGAGAAAGGCTATGAATTGTCGGTTTATGGCGGATTGAAAGAGGCAGACAATGTTTATTATTCCGCAATGGAAGACGGCAATGCCTGCGCCATATATTTTGACGGAACACAGACTTCGGTTGCCTTGTCAAAGACAATACAGATAGGCGGAGCAGCCCGTGCGCTCGCAAAGATTCAACGCGGACTATTCTACTACAAAAAGATTACGGAAGTGATTGTTCCAGAAACGGTAAAGACTATCGGCGGCAATGCGTTCTACAAATGCTCCGCGTTGACATCGCTGCAGCTGCCGTCGGGAGTCGAGGAGATAGGCGATTATGCATTTTATGAATGCAGTGCTTTGGCCATTGACGTGACGCTGCCTGGCTTGAAGACATTAGGCAAGGGGGCTTTCCAAATATCGGGAATCAAATCGCTCAACCTCACCGGCGCTCCATTGGCAACAATTCCGGAGTTTGCGTTCGGCCAATGCTCCAGCCTTGCGTCGATAACGCTCAACGAAGGCTTGTCGATAATTGGAAGTTCTGCCTTTACTGGAGCCGTTGTTACAGAACTGACCATTCCGTCGACTGTCACAGACATATATACGGTTGGAATTTGGAGTAAAATAAAGAAATTGATTTCAAAGGCAACGACACCGCCAACGTTGAGAAATTCGCGGCAGTTGAATTGTCCGCTTTTCGTGCCCAATGGTTGTGTGACGGCATATCGCCAGGCAGACCGGTGGGTGGAGTCGACAAGTGTGATAGCTGCCGGCGAGATGCAGACCGGCGGACTGTCGTTTTATCTTGGCGACACTGACGCATTGCTATATAATGTCGATACCGATGTCACGGGCTCAGACGTGGTGATTCCAGCCACTGTGGAGCAAGACGGAAACAGTTATACGGTCAACGAGATGCGCGCGGCGTTGCTGAAAAACTCCGCCGCAGTCAAGTCGGTGACCATTCCCGCCAGCATCACGCAAATCCCCAACGATGCATTCCGCAACTGCACGGAGTTGACGTCGGTGACGATGCCAGCCACGGTCACATCGATAGGCGCTTACGCTTTCAATGGGTGTAAGGCATTGCCGTCGGTAGTGCTGCCCGCTTCGCTGGGAAGCATCGGCGAATATGGATTCCTCGGCTGCAAGGCTCTGACGTCGATAGAGCTACCCGCCGCGCTGACTGAAATCGGCGTGTCGGCGTTCAACGGATGCTCTGCGATGGCGTGTGATGTCAACATCCCTGACGGCGTGACCGTAATTCCTGATGGCGCATTCGACCAGAGCGGAATAACAGGCATTACGCTTGGCAAGAACGTGAAGACCGTAGGCCGCAAGGCATTCTACAACTGTCAGAACATATTGTCGATAACGCTCAACGAAGGCTTGACTGAAATCGGCGAGATGGGATTTTTCAATTGTAGCAAAATCAAGGAGCTTGAATTGCCGGCATCGCTTACAACCATGGGCAGCAGCGCTTTCTGGAATGTCGGCATAAAGGTGGTTTGCCACAGCGCGGCTCCGCTGACGCTGCCAAAGTCGACGATGTATTCTTATCAGTTCAAAAAATGCACGGTAATCGTGCCGGTTGGAAGCGTCGCAGCGTATGTGGCGGCAACCGACAAAGGCTGGGACGAAAGCAACACGTATCTGACGTTTGCCGGATTGGCAGACGGCGTTGAGTATAGGGCAAACGATACGGAAGCGTGGGTGACAGGTGTTGCCGACGACACTGTGGTTGCCGACATCAAGGACTATCTGTCGATTGACGGCTCTCAGATGCCGGTGACTCGCATCGATGCTGCGTTCAGCGGCAAGACACAGTTGCAGAAGGTGACCGTTCCCGCAGCCGTCAATGCGCTTCCCGAGAATATGTTCAGAGACTGCACGTCGCTCAATGCGGTGACGTTTGCGTCAGGCAGCCAGTTGCAGACCATCGGCAAGTGGGCATTCATGGCGACAGCCGTTGCAGCGATAGAGATACCGGAGGGTGTCACGGAATTGCCCGACGGAGTGTTCAGCGGTTGCTTGTCGCTGACAGAAATCACGCTCCCGTCAAACCTCGTCTCGGTGGGCGGCGGATGCTTCTACAACTGCAAGGCTTTGAAGACGGTAAATGTCGATGCCGACAATCTGACGATAGCCGACCGTGCATTCTATAGTTGCGAGTCGCTTGAAACGATTAATTCCGCCAATCCGTTGCAGCTGAGCAGCGATATCCGCAAACTTGGAATGGAATTTGATGGGTGCAAGAGTCTTAAAGCCGTGAGTGTGGCAGGCGGGATGATAGGCGCATTCGCTTTCGACGGCTGCGAGTCGCTCGTGTCGGTGGGTATAGCCGAAGGGGTGAAGACAATCGGTGAATATGCCTTCGATGGCTGTACGTCGTTGAAACGCATACTATTGCCGGCGTCGCTCCAGGAAATTAAGCATGAGACGTTCCGGAACGTCGTGTTTGAGGAAATCACGTGTCTGGCTGTTACACCGCCATCGATACGTGACAATACATTCACCGACTATTCGGCGCATCTCTGTGTGCCGGCAGAGTCGATGGCAGCCTATGCCGCAGCCACCGGATGGAGGGAATTCTCGAATATCGGCGACCTGACAACAAGCGGCGTATCGGCGGTGGCCAACGACGGTTTGAGTGTGGCTGTGTGCGACGGACGCATCTGCGTTGACGGCGTAGGTGAAACAGAGATGATTAAGGTTTATTCGACGGGCGGAATGCTTGTCGGAATGGGCTTGAACCGGCAGGTTGAAGTGCCGTCGCCGGGAGTCTATATCGTGGAATTCAAGAAAGGCACCGTCAAGGTAGCAATAAGGTAAGTTTTATAAAAAATATTAGTGTAACATCATGCGCTCTCTGGTTTGTGAAAATCGGAGGGCGTTTCTTTTGTTGTAAAAAATCATCATGAATTGAAAATTTGTTGTCATAGACAAGTTTTTTCGGATAATTTATGCTTAATATGCAGCAAATTAATTACCTTTACTCTACGCATTTCGTTTAGTTTGATATTAGTAACGTTCAATAAAAAATGAAAACAACGGATCTTATAAGTGAATGTACTGCATACGATTTCAAGATAATGTTAGAAGAGAAAAGACCGAAAAGTTGGCTGAAGAGTGTGAGCGCTTTTGCCAATGGCCTCGGCGGTTCCTTGTTTATCGGGGTTGACAATGGTGGGATTGTTAAAGGACTTGATGACATACAACGTGTTTGCGAAACGATTAGCAATAAGATTCGGGATTATATGGACCCATTGCCAGAGGTTGAGATGATTCCTCATAAAACAGATGAAGGAATGAATGTCTTGCAATTGAAGGTAAATGCGGGCAACTACACTCCATACTATTATGTCGGTGATGGGCAACGTGTCGCTTTTGTACGCATTGGAGATGAAAGTGTGCCTGCAACAGCAGAGCATATGGTACGATTGGTTCTCAAAGGCTCAAATAAAACCTATGATTCTCTTATCACGGACTACAAAAAGGATGATAACTCTTTTATCATATTGGCCAATGAGTTTAAAAAACGAACTGAGCAAGATTGGAATACTAAATATCTGCTTTCGTTTGGACTTGTAACAAGCAAAGGTTATCTGACCAATGCTGGCGCTTTGTTTTCTGATGATTGTCCTTTATGGCAGTCTCGGTTGTATTGCACGCGTTGGGATGGAAAAGACAAGAGCGATGCAATAAATGATGCCGAATTTACGGGCAATATCATTATGTTATTGCGAGAATCAATGAATTTCGTGAAGTCTAACACCAGAAGGGGTTGGGAGAAATTGCCTACTGGTCGAAAGAATAAGCCTGAGTATGCAGAGCGTGCTGTCCTTGAAGCAATGGTGAACCATTTCATTCACCGGGATTATACGGTTATGGGAGGGGAGGTTCATCTTGATATATATGATGATCGTCTGACAGTAACCTCGCCGGGTGGTATGTGCAATGGTACGCTTATTCAAAACCTTGATATAGCAAATGTGTCATCCGAAAGACGAAATCCGATTCTCGCAAATGTTATGGCTCAGCTTGACTATATGGAAAAGCGAGGAAGTGGTCTTACTCGCATCTGTAACGAAACAAAAGCTTTAGATGGATACCAAGAAGCGTTGAGCCCAAAATTCAACTCAACACCAGCCCAGTTTCAGACCATTATCTATGCCTCTGCTGACACCACAAATGTCGGAGATGTGTCGGAGATGAGACTTACTGGTCGTCAGCGGAAAATACTTCGTCTTATTAACGAGTCTCCGACAATAACAGGGAAAAAAATGTCGGAGATCTTGTCGGTGAGCCAACGCACCATCGAGCGCGATCTGTCTGTTTTGCAAAAACTTGATGTTTTGAAGCGAGAAGGCAAAGATAATGATGGCGTGTGGATTGTGATATGACGAGATTGTGTTGTAAAAAATCATCATAATGAAAAATTGGGGTAATTTTTTTAGACATAAATGTTTGGAATCTGGATATATTGTATAACT
>ERZ860264.965-NODE-965-length-22551-cov-3.529650_pt1 | contig 22551 bp, 17 predicted proteins | sample MGYA00509980_ERZ860264 | MGnify/ENA primary metagenome ERZ860264 (study PRJEB30046, sample SAMN00715212) | human gut metagenome | study: EMG produced TPA metagenomics assembly of the A metagenome-wide association study of gut microbiota in type 2... | reverse complement strand
AGCTGCTTGCCGACACCGATATGAGCCGTAGTGAGCGTGTTGAAGTTATAGTTGTCACCGGCTGGCACCATCTGCTCCAGACCGGCACCACCCTCAACGAAGACGTGGTCGTACCACCGGCGGCGGATGGAGTCACCGTAGTAGAGGTGGCGGTGTTCCATCTTGTACTGCATGGCGTCAAGACCTGTTGCCAGATTCTTCCGGCTTCTTCCCACGGTGTCATTGCCGACCATCGACTCATCCTCGGGGATTGTATCCTGCACAGCCACTATACGCTGCTGCCATGAGGCTTCCGCGGTATAGTCCGTCGTATTGCGGGCCAACGCCGTAACGGCAAAGGCCAGTCCGAATGTCAATATGAATATGCTATTTCTCATCAGTTTCATCTTCATCTTTTCTTCTTAATTCTCTTGTTTCGGTGTTGCTGCATCAGCATCTGTTCCGGCTTCCGTCGGTGCTGCGGCGGACGGTACAGCATCAGTCTGACCGACGGGATTTCCATTACCGGCAGCATTCTCTGTTTCGTCTGCGGCATTTCCGTTGTCTCCGTCCGTGCCATCAGATTCGCCATCCTCTTCCGGCATCAGCTCCTTGCGACGGGCGTCGTCACGGCGCTTCAGCCATTTGAACACTTCCTCATAGGCGGCAAAATCCTTTTTGAGGTACTTCTGCTTCTTGCGCATTTCGTCATCCACATGTCCCTCACTATAATAATAGCGCTTGTATGTCGGTTCAAGCTGGAAACTATGATGGAAATAAGCCAGATAGTGCTTTATTCCGTCTGTGTTGACGGGGTCCTTCTCCTCAACTTCCACAACCGGCTCATTGGCATGAGTCTTCTCGTACTCTTCCAAATCAAGACGATATTTGGCGTATGCCGCCGGGTCTTTCATCATCAGGGCGTCTTCTTCATCCATGGACAACTTTCTGAAGCCGTCCTCTGTCTCATCCTGCATATACGCGCTCATATCCGGCTGAGTCTCGGCCCTTGATGCCCAAAGGATGCCTTTGAGATACCATTTCTTCGGGTTGCTGTCGTCCATACATGTGACCAAATCATCGGCCTCTTCGAATGATAGACGCCAATCCGGTATTTCCGTATATAATATGGCTTTGTTTTCCGTGCTGGAATTGAGAACAAAGTTCTTTGCTTTTATAAAATTCTCATTTTCTTCATCCTTGCCGAAATAGTTTTTAAGGTTCATGAACATCTCCAGCTTGTCAAGTCCGGCGGGAGACGCCCCATATTCCTTCAACCAATTGATATATTCCTGTGCCTTGGCGAACTTCTGCATCTGATAGTAGTTGAGAGCCTGAGCGACATAAATGTCGGCACGGTTCATCTTCACTATTACACCGTCCTTATTCACCGGAACATTAATACCTACAGAATCATCGATGAATGGAGCGAGCAATAGCGTGTCGGGGGTCCCATGACGCTGCAAGAGACGGGCCATGCGATAATAGACATACGGCGCAATTCTCTTGGTGTACAATTCTTCTTCCGGCATTTTCTTCAACCAGTTATATGCCATCATCGTGATTGTGTCCTGCTCTATCGTATCATTGGCCAATCCTGTGTAAAGGTTATAGAAGTCTCCGCTCGACAATGGCGGCTTCTTTCCAGAAAGAAAATCGTGTTTGTCACGCAAATAAACATTCACCACCTCATCCTGTGTCAAAACGTGCTTACTGACATAAGAGTATGTGCACTTCATCGCACGCATTTCCTCCAATATCGGCACAACGGACGTCTCATAGAACGGAAGGCTACGCATGGCACCATCCGGTTTGTTCTTGCCACTTGCCGCAATGACATCACGCACTGCCTTTGCCTCATCCGGTCTGCGCCGCTTGTCCAACGCTGCCGCTACATCATCCCATGTGTAGACGTACTCCTTCACTGAAAGCGACGTTCTTGATGGGAGATACTGGCTGATGAACGCCCGCGCCTTGCGTGCGCGTCTTCCGGCGAGGTCACGATTGATTTTGTCTCCGCCATCCGGCGATGCCGTTCCGACAATAGTCGGAGCGACCAAATACTTTCCGTAAGACATCAACTCTTCTGTCAACTTTATTCGTACAATCTCGTTTATGGAGTCCTGAGTCAGTTCGTCCTTACCGGTCACAAACTTCAGCTGCAAGTCTTGGGCGACGTTTGACACCTGATCTTCCGCCATGTCGTAGTATTCTTCCGTCAGCTCCATTTCCGGAATGGCAACTGAGAAGTCGAGGAATTTGAAAGGACGTATTCTCAGACACGAACCACCAATCATGTTTTCATGATAAACGTGGTGATAGTCTTCGATGGCATATTTGCTCGGACCCTTATAATCACGCTTGGGATCTTTCTTTATATATATAATTGTGGTGTCTATCATTTCCGGAATACCGCCGTCAGCATATCCCGGAGCAAGTTTGTCATTCTTGTGGAAATCAAAATCCATACGCTTGTCCTGCAGACCGTGATATTCCGATTCGTCATAGACGATAGGTTTGCAATAGGCTACAGTGTCATCCGTCATACAGTCAACGGCGTATGTTTGCAATATCAGACGTGAAGACTCCTTAATCAACTCCTTGTCAATAGGGATCTGGATACGGAACTGCTCCTCGCCATTGTCCGTTTCGATAATAACCGTACGTGGTTTCAGCTGTCGCTTTCCGGTTTTTCTGAACTCCCCCGTTCTTTGCACTTTTATAGGCTCCACGGTATAGTCTGTCACACCCTCTTTCACTTCAAACATCGCGGCCACGCCATCCTCTTCAACCATCAAGAGTATTGCCATTCCCGGCAAAATATTCAAGCCGCTGGCCCTACCGTTACCCGCTGTCTTCCTGACGATATTGTTGTTTCTCTTAAATTTAGCCCAGTTGTCATACATCCGAAGCGGGTCTGAACTATTGAAAATCTTTTCGAACTCTGTTTTCAACCTCTCTGCCTCCTGCTTATTAGCACACATTTTATATAAGACAGGCTCTGTGAACTCTTTTTCAGTCACTTTATTATAAAGTTTCACCTTGAAACTTATCTGCATCTGTTCCTGCGCCTCTGCCCCAATCGTTCCGAGGCTGAGCATGGCGACGAGCAGCAGGAGGGTAGCTGCCGCTGAATATATCTTGTTTCCTGACTTCATAGAGACTTTCATCTGTACTTACGGAGTTTCTTGTATGTTGACCTAAATGGTTATGACGTTATTCCTTTTATATAATAGTATCTGCGAACCTATTTCAGTATATAAGACACTGACACGCCGATGCGTGTCGGCAGAAGAACGTAGCCCTTGGCGTTAGCGCGTTCAATGCCGCCGATGGAGTAATCGGTGTCGTATTTATCATTTTCAAAATACTCCTTATGGCGATACATAATTGCGCCGAAACCGGCGTGGCAGTCGATGTTCAGCCTGTGTGTGATGCTGAAGACATAGCCGAACGTCAGTCCCACGCCAAGGGCAAGACCGTCGTAAACTTTTCCTTTCCATGTGATGTCATAGGAGGCACCTATGCCTCCTATTCCCACAAACTCACGGTGCATGGGACGGCCGGAGAAGAAATATCTGTATTCCGGCTGTACACCAATGAGCCTGATATCCTTTCCCCATGGCTTACTACAGCCCAATACGTTGACGCCCACTGTCGAGCGTTCACCCGTCACAAGTTCAAATCCTAAACTCGGGGTCATCAGCAGGTCCGTGGCCACATCCGTGTTCACGGCCAACATCTGAGCGTCAGCGTTGCGGCACCCCATTACGATGAGGAATATCAAGAGTAGTTTTTTCATCACTTTGTCGTTATGCAGCACGCGGCGGTCGCCTTTGCGTATGGCGGTGCGGCCCTGCTGCCTGATTTCTGTCCCGCCATCCGGTGGCGGGAAATAGTCCTTTTTCGTTATACATATAGATTAACCGCGAGCCGCACAGACAGTCCTCAAACTTGTGGAGACAGCCACTTTTTTATAGAGACAATTCCACCTCTTTTTTGGGAGACAGCCCTCACGAAGAAGAAAGCTGTCTGTGCGCTCTGTCGCAGTTCTTCCGGTGTTTCCACACCGTGTATTCACGGTCGTGCTCTCCGCGGATTTAGAGAGTCACGCCGCCGATGTTGTCGTCGTCGATTTCCCACGGTGCCAGCGTCGCATTGAGATAAATCTCCTGCGGGCCATGAACGGTGAGCTTGACGTTATAAGATTTGCCGGCCTGATAGACGGCAGAGTTCTGCAGTTCAATCGGATGTTCCGAGCGGAAGACATTGCCGTCACGATCCATCAGCGTAATCTCAACGAGATAGCGGAAGCCAGCTGCGGCCATCTCTGCGTCAGGAACGGGCAGAAGGATGCCCTGTCCGAGCGTCGTCTCGTTCTCCTGAACCCAGTGGTCTTCGCGGAAGTCGGCGTCAAGGCTGTCTTTCAGCAGGAAGTCGGCCACGTTGTTGGTCCAATCGTAATAGACTGTTCCCTCGTTAGAGGTGTCGTCCAAGTCGGCGACAATCAGATTGGCCACCGTCGGCACTGACTTGACGGCGATGCTCATGACGCCCATCTTCTTTGCCGACTCAATGGAGCCCCTGGCGTCCTCACCCGGCACGCAGCTGAACGTGAGACGCATCAGCCTGTGGCTGAAAGCGAGAGAGGGAATCTCGTTCTCCCGACCTGCCTGACGGAAATATTTGGCGCAATAGGCCATCGGGTCTGCCGACGTCGTGCGCCCCCAGATGATGTCCTGCGTTCCGTCGATAGGGATGGAGGCTATACGCTGACGCGAACCGGCAGTGACCATATAGTCTTCGACGCGGGGATAGTAGCCGTAGAAGTGGTAGCTATACCAGTTGCCCACGGGATACCAGCGTCTCTGACCGTCAGCCCACACGATGTTCGTGGCCACGGCTACGCCCTCTGCATTCTTTTCGTAAACGGCGTTTGCCTCCACATTGTCCATCCATGCCGAATAGTTGGGCTCGCTGCCATAGGCATACGACCAGTCTATCGGCAGCTCATTGGGATTGACGCTCAGCGTTCCATGGGCCAGACAGAAGATGCCCAGACCATCGGCCTCGAAGAGACCGGCGTCATCTGACTCCAAGCTGGCACGTGTGCCGGCTGCGCCTGACGACAGACGTATCTCTACGGGAGCTTCCACGCCAACACCACCATCAGCAGCCTCGCTGCCGGACGACAACGTTTCGTCGTCGCCCGAGCAGCCAGCCAGAACAGATGCGGCAGCAAAGCCGAATATCCATAAGTGTTTGTTCATAAACAGCTATTAGGGATTAGTTAGAAGCGATCATCTTCAGGAGTAATGTCTACATTACCACCATTGTCCCAACCTTTAAGAACGGTCTTAATATTAATTTCCTCCAGACCCCATACTGTTATATTAACATTATAAGATTTGCCCTGCTCAAATTTTACAATTTCACCACTTTCTGAAAGCGGCAGTTTAATTTTTGTATTATATTCATAAGTGGCAGGCAATGCTTCTTCATCCTTATTTGTCTGAATGGTCTGTACAAGTTTTATTGTCATTTCATACTCTTCGTCCGGATATACGAGAAGAGCCTCACCTACAGATACACCCTCTTGACTGTCAACAAGTACATCTTCCAGCGGTATGAGATTCGTATAATTACTTTCTTCACGGCGTTTCAACTCAAAGTTGACATATTCTGCCCCTGAATCCATAACGAGTTGATCAACACTTTCCGTTCCTTCGTATGCAACAATAAGTTTACCTGTTGCCTTTGATTTTACAAGAATCTGTTTTACATATATATTTTTAGCTACGACATTTTCATCACCAGCCAATACATTAAACTGAAGGCGTGATAAGAGATGCTTGAACTCTAATATCGGCTGTACACTTTTACGTGCAGCATAAGCAGAATATATACGATTTTCGTCTCCCACTGCTGCTATATTTTCCTCTGAAGGAACTGCTTTCGCAACCATTATATCTTGAGAACCATCTATAGCAACGTCTACGTAAAGGGCTTTAGAACCATTTTCAAGAGTCATTTCATTAGGTTCTGATATCACTGCCTCAGATACGGCATCCTGACTTTCATCTACATGATAAGCCCAAAAATCAAAAGCGCCGGCTGTAGGATAATACTTGATAGATTCGTCCATTGTATATGCATAATCGTCATTTATGCCATTTGGAGTTTTCAACGGCGTATTATAGAAAATAACGCCTTCATTCACTTGCTTCAACAGGTCTACATCCGATACGGCTTTTTCAAGTTTACCTTTTTCAAGCATGAACACTTTAACGATTTGCTCGTGCCAAACATTCTCGTCAGAACCCTCTACACCTCCAACAGTACCGCTACCACGAGTAATTGCAGAACTTGCCATACCGAGTTTAATTGGCACAAATTCAGAGTTATTACTACCATCATTACCAGCGACACCGGCTTCGATGGTTTCTTCCGATGAGCAACTGCAGAGCATACCTGCTACTGCAAATGCAAAAAACAAAGATTTCTTCATTTTCTTAGTTTTTTTAATTAATACTAAAGTTTATTTATAAGTTTATTGTTTCTATATTTTAATGTCAGTCATGAATCTCAACACCATCAGCAGGGTCATCCTCATCAACCTTTATATCACCTCCATCTTTCCAATTTGCAATATTCGCCGTTACTTTTATAGGTTCAAGACCGTAAACAGCAATACTGATTGTATAATTGTAACCACGCTGAAAGATTTCCTTTTTAGGCCTTACTACATTATACGTTGCATAAAGATGTTTTGGCTGTCCATCAGTATCTAATACTCCTTCTTGAGTAAATTCCAATGTGATTTCATACGAATCTGCCTCAGGCAACATGAGTGAACCTCCAACTTCCTTTCTTGTACGTTCATAAACGAGTTTATATTCATCTCCATCTTGCCATTCTACCTTAATCGGTTCAAAATCCGGACACTCATTTCCTTCATTATCAGGCTCACCTTTCAAATATATAGGCTCTTTTGGTTCATCGTATGGCATATATCCGATTAAGCTACCATCCTTATGAACATCTTTGTGCGCTACAACCAGCCGTCCATGCGTGCGCTCCAAAACAGAAATCTTTTCTATGGTTATCTTGCCTGCTTCCTTATCTCCGGGATAAGCCTCAAAGTCGAGTCGCGTCAACTGATGTACAAGATTTACTGTCGGATTGACGCCGCGGTGGGCGGCGAACGTGCTATACAGTCCGATATTCAATATGTTCTGACGCTCTTCCGGAGACATTCTCAAGTTCTGTGGATCAAGAACGTCACTGGTCAGAGCGGGAGCATATCCGCACATTATATCCTGTGTTCCGTCTATTGTCAGATCATACGCTATTTCGCTGGTATTCTGACGTCTGTTGGACACTGCCGTCTCATCCAGATTGTCTATATGATAGGCAAAGAAGTTATATCCGACGTCCTGATGGAGTGTACTGTAATACAGTTGCGCAGACAATGTCCCATCCTCCCCCGGGTCATCTTTGTCTTGAAGATCTCCTGACACATAATCTTTATCTTTAAAATCGAATGCACCGGGATAGTCACGAGTCAACTTTGCCGGATAGCCAAAATCATAATCCTTGCCATCAACAAGACAGTTGTCCGCCTCATCATCATGTGGCAGATTTTCAGTAAATCGTGTCTTACTCAAATCCGGTTCGTATGACAGTGAGCCATGTCCCGGTTCATCTTTTGTCCCTCTGAACGCGAAGACATAGAATATCGATTTCTCATACTTCTTGTTTGAGAGGTTCGTGAACGGTCCTGTTCCGCCGCTTCTCGTCGCCGTGATGGAAAAGAAGTTCTGAGGATTGATGAACACCATGATTGGAGTCTTGTCATACGACTCGTTGTTTTGTATCACGGTATTGTCACCATTGTATTCCAGTCCGGGATAGGAGTCGGAACATGAGGCCAGACCCATGGCCGCCGCCACGGTCATTGCGCATGCAACTATTTTCTGTGTGTACGTCGTCTTTATCATCTCGATTACCATATATATATATTACTATCGTTGTTACTTCGCTCTTAATTTATAATTCTGTCACGCTGTCTGCGCTCTGTAGCGATGACAGCACTATTCGATCAGATGTCCACGATGATTCTGTCCGTGCAATCCTTCCACGGGTCTATACCGCCGGTGTTATCGTCATTTTCGAGAATGTTATTACCGTCGATAACTATATCCGCCACGATGTCCAGCACACCTTTGGCTCCGTTGCGGATGGCATGGAGGCCGTCGCTTGTGACCGTAATCAGATTGGCGTTGCGCAGGGTGTTATACAGGTTTATCTTTCCCTGTATCTTCTTTTTCTTCTTCGCTATGCCGTCCTTTTCGTTCGGGTCTGCCACCGGTCTTCCATTTTCGTCATAGACAATGGAATGGGCGAAGATTATTACCTGCAATATTCCGGGGCCGGTGCTTACGTCCGGCGTATTGTTCTGTACGATGCTCGGAACGTCTATAGCCCCATGCACCTTTACGGAGGTTGATGTTTCACTGTCCTTGATTTCGTCTGCTTTTGTCATAACCTTGCACGTGCGGTCTATCTTCAGATATCCGTTGGCCAGATTTACCTCACGCGGTATACCGGCCATCTCAATCCAAACCGAATCAACGAAGAAGCGGACGTCGTTCACCTTTCCCTTACCGACGAGATTAAGCTTCTTTTTAATCGTGAAGTTGATGTCTATATGCTGGGTTACGGGTCGCGGCGAGAACTTACATGTCACCGTGCTTCCGGTTTCTATGCGGCGTGCCGGCAGTGTGTCATAGAATACTGGCGTAATGTCCGGCTGGATGTATTGGGCGTATGGATTGTAGTCCTGCCAGTCAACAAGTGTCTTTCGCAGATTTTTATCACCTTTAGGATAAACCATGTATTCCACATATATGTCCTGCAGACGCTTTTCTCCGGTCTCGTCATTAAGATACGCATCGACGTCAGGATATATCATTTCCTCGTCGTTCATCCTGAACGCGATGAACTTATAGTCGCCGGGGCGTATCTGAAATTCTGTGAGCGTGCCGCCGGGAGCCGGCTGGGGCTTCGGAGTGACGTCTTTGTCGCCGTCCTTGCCGTCGCCGTCGTCACTATTGTTTCCGTCGTCGTCTCCGTAATCATCCGCCCTTGTAGCCGACGCGATTTCGCGGCGTGGCGAGGCCAATGTTCCACCATCGACAGGTCCGTCACCGGGAAGATCTTCCTCGACATCTTCGTCGGCGGGAGTATCGGGAGTCGTACCGGGGTTCTCCGGATTTGGCTGATTGTTCTCGTCTGCCGTCGCCGGGCCGTTGAACACGAAGCGTCCGCGGACGGGGTCATTGGGGCTGACAATCATTGCTGCCTTCCAGTGGTTGATGACCCTGTCGGCTATTACATACATGGAGTCATCGGCAGCGATGTCTTTCGCGTATGAGCCCCAGTTGAATTCATATTTGACTTTGGCCTGATGCGGGTGTTCGGGGTTGTAGCACAGGTCTACGTCGGTGGTACATGAAGAGAAGACCACCGCAGCAAGTATAATGGTCATGACAACCGTCATCATCATCTTTTTTGTCTTCATTCGGCGTCCTCCTTTCCTTGGTTGGTTTCAGATTGTTCCTGAGGTGTCTCTGATGCCGTCTCTTCGGCTGTTGCAGGAGTTTCCTCAGCTTCGGGGGCTGGAGATTCCCCGGTTGTTGCGGGAGTTTCCTCAGCTTCAGGAGCAGGAGATTCTTCAGCCGGCGAGGGAGTTTCCTCCGGTTCTGCTGCTTCTTCCGATGGAGCAGCAGGGGATTCTTCTGCCTGAGCCGGGGTTTCGGCTTCGGTAGGAGCTACTTCCGGAGTTTCAGCTTCTGCGGCGGCCGCTGGCGTGGCTTCTTCCGAAGCGGCGGCTTCCTTTGGTTCTGATTCAGAAGAGGCTGCCGGAGGCGTTGCGGTGCTGTCGACGGGAGCAGTCATGCTGCTGTCCGAAGGTACGGCGGTGCTGTCCGGAGAAACTGTCGTACTGTCGGAGGGTACGGGAATTGCACCAGACGACGGTGTCACAGCAAGGCTGTCGGAGGTGAGAAGACCGGAGGACAGGCTGTCCGTGGTCAGAGCCGTACTGTCGGCCGGTGTCTTTGCTCCGGCCTTGGCAGCTTTGGCTCCGGCCTTTGCGTCAAGGCGGGCCTGACGCTCACGTTCTTTCTCGGTCTGACGGGCCTGTGCGGCGGCGGCAGCAGCGGCGGCCTTGACACGGTTGAGAGAATCGGTCTCTATCTTCTTTACGCCCATGATGGAGTCGTAGTGATGCCAGAAGTCCTTGCTGACTTTAGCCATGATGGTGTCTTCCGTGAATTTCTTTTCCGCTTCGGTCATCCTGACGCTATAAATACTGTCTATACGTTCCTTATAGGCTTGGTCGCAATCGTAACGCCAACGGTATTTTTTCGTGACGGGATAACGTCCGAGACGGTAGACAAATCCGACGTGAAGGTCGCTCACAACGGGAAAGACGCCGCTTTGGGCGCGCTTCGTGACGGGATAGCAGTCGCTCTCACGGTCATGGCGATATTTGTCGTACGACGCGAAAGCCAGACCTGCGCTGACACCGAGGTCAAAGTCAAGACTGTTGCCGTTTTTAAAAACATATAAAGGTTTCACTATACCATAAGTGAAACCTGCAGTGACGGCCGAGCCTTGATAGCCCTCTGAACCAAGTAGTTTGATTGAAAATTTGTTGTATGAAAGGTACGCGCCGCGATAGAAGAGCAGCCCGGGATGTCTGACCCGAGTACGGCGACACGAGAAAACGCGGTCGACGAACCGCGTGTGCGGATAAATATTGTAGGTCTTGGCAAATCTGTCCTCTTCGTCCCGAGGCACTACCTGACGCGTACGCCAATAGTTCCGGAAATAGAGGCGGGCGCCCATGATGTTGTAGACAAGTCCGGATTTGAAAGTATGCTTGGTCTGCCAGTTGTAGCGCAGATCCAAGCCTATGGCCCAGCGGTTCCAGTTGGTCGAACGGATGTCAAACTCAACGCCGGCGTTGGGCGTAAGCAGTGTCCAGTCGACCATGTTGGTGTGGAACGAAAGCCGTTCGGCCAAAGACAGCGTATCGACCCGCATACTTTTATCCACGCCCTGAGCCGTTACGGATAGGGAGGAGACAAACATACACAGGCACATTATGCCTTTCCAATAACACAATCTCACAATTTATACGTTAAAATTATACATATAGAGTAGGGGTTTCAACACGCCTTGACATTCATTGAATGTCACGGTGGCGTCTAACCGCAGTAATTCACGTCCTTATACTTGTCAAATTTTCCAAAGACGGCACAAAAGTAAATAAAGAATATTAAAATTACCCCCCCGATAGTTATATAATGTTAACGTGCTGAAAATATGGTTTATTTGTCGGTTTTGTGGTTTAAACGCAAGAATACGACACAACTATTGTCCATCCGGTCCCATACGGCCTCCCCAAAAGGGAGGAGCATGCGTGGATTCCGTTATGGATTTTTCTTTGGAATTCCGGGGTGAGTACTTTTTTTTGGGGGGGGAGATGTTTTTTAAAGGAAGGGAACGATGGGAAATTTATATGTGTAATATTGTGTAACGGTTGTAATAGTTTTGTGTAATGGCATTGCGGCAATTATAATATTAAGGATGCTTTTGAAGAGACATGGAGGACTCTGGCAAACGCAAAGGCCGCGAAGACGCAAAGGATATCTGAAACACATAAACACGGAGACACAGAGTTATTTTGTCCTCTGAGTCTCCGTGCCTCTATGTTCAATGTATAAACTAATTGTTGCAGCCTGATTATATGGCGATTTGCGTAGTAAAGGAATGTGGATGTGAGACGCCATAATGTGACGTCTCTACAATTCCCTTCATTCTCCTACTCAATGGTGTTGCAGAACCATATCAACAATTCCCTTCATCCGCCGACTCCTCCCCTTTGGGGAGGTCGGGAGGGGCTGTCAGTTAGTCTGAAAAGGCTTCGGTCAGAACACTTTCAGCCAGCGCAGGATGTCGTTGAGGTTGGCCACGACCATGAGCAGAATCAGGATGGCGAAGCCGACGTATTCGGCACGCAGCATGAAGTTTTCACTGGGCTTGCGGCGCGTGATGACCTCGTAGAGCAGGAAGAGGACGTGACCGCCGTCAAGTGCGGGGATGGGAAGGATGTTCATGAAGGCGAGGATGATGCTCAGGAAGGCGGTCATCTTCCAGAACTGATACCAGTCCCACGTGCCGGGGAAGAGGCTTCCGATGGTTCCGAAGCCGCCCAACGACTTGGCGCCGTCGGCGGTGAAGACATATTTCATGTCGCCGACATAGCCGCTCAACACGTCAACGCCATAGCTGACGCCGGCGGGGAAACTCTCGAAGAATCCGTAGTTGCGGGTGACGGGAGTGCAGTCGTTGTATTTGGGGACATAACCAAGCTTGAGGTCTGACGAGAGCACGACGGTGGCCGTGTCCCTGACGTCGCCGCGAGCGGTCACTATAATAGATGTACGCGCGCGAAGGCTGTCGGCCGGTGTCGTCACCGTGGCCAGCACGTCGGAGATGCGTCCGAGCTCGTTCTTCACTTCGTTGTATGAATCGACGGGCTTGCCGTTGAAAGCGACGATGCGGTCGCCTTTCTTCACTCCTGCTGCGGCCAGCGCACCGCCGGGAATGATACTGTCAATCTCGGACGAAACGAACATTTCGGCAAACATCGGTTTGTTGCGCAGCATGTCGAGCAGGTTGAGGTCGCCGGGCATGGTGATGGTCATGGGCTTGCCGTCACGGATGATGTCGGCACGTGTGGCCTTTGACAGGTCACGGAACATGTCGACGCCAAATTCCTTGAACTCTCCTTTTTCCGTTCCGACGAGTATGTCTCCGTCGCGGAAGCCGAGGGCCTTGGCCTCGCTGCTGAACTTCATTCCGGCTGTCATGTTCTTCGTGGGGACGTAGGTGTCGCCCCAGGTGAAGAGCAGCATGGAGTAGATGAACAGGGCGAGCAGGAAATTGACGAGCACTCCGCCTATCATGACAAGCAGACGCTGCCATGCGGGCTTGGCCCGGAACTCCCAGGGCTGGACGGGCTGTTTCATCTGGTCGGTATCGAACGACTCGTCTATCATTCCGGCTATCTTGCAGTAGCCGCCCAACGGCAGCCAGCCTAAGCCGTAGGTGGTGGCGCTCTTCTTCGGCTTGAACTCGAAGAGGTGGAACCACGGGTCGAAAAAGAGGTAGAACTTCTCCACACGGATGCCGAAGATGCGGGCAAAGAAGAAATGGCCGCCTTCGTGCAGGAGCACCAATATGGATATTGAAAGCATGAACTGCAGGGTCTTTATGAGAAAGATGTCCATTTTTTAAATTATGAATTTTGAATTATGAGTTATGATATGATATTTAGCGAATCTGCCCTTTATATGGCAGCACCCCAGTGCGGCCGTTCAATTGTATTCCTCCATTTCGGCTGCACCATGGTGCATCCCTACAGTGAGAATGTCATTAACAGATACGTTGTACATGTTACGATTGATGAACAGTTACATCGGTCTGAGGCAGACAACTTCTTATTTACTATTTATTATTCATTATTTCCATCGCAACCTTTCTTGCCTCGTGGTCGGTGGCGACGTAGGTGTCGTATGTCGGGGCGGCGTCGAAGGAGACGCGCGACATGGTCTTCTCTATGATTTCGCTCATCTGGAGGAAGCTGCAGCGGTCTTCGAGGAAACCGCGGTTGACAATCTCGTTGGCGGCATTGACGATGCAGGGCATGTTACCGCCGCGGCGGATGGCTTCAAAGGCCAGAGCCAGACAGCGGAACTTCTCCAGGTCGGGACGGAAGAACTCCAACGGCCGGGAGAAAAGGTCGAGGCGCTCCGACGAAAGGCTGAGACGGTCGGGATAGGAGAAGGCATACTGTATGGGCAGCCGCATGTCGGGCACTCCGAGCTGGGCCTTGACGGCTCCGTCGCGGAACTGGACGGCGCTGTGGACGATGGACTGGGGATGGACAAGAACTTCTATCTTGTCGGCCTCAACGCCGAAGAGCCATTTGGCCTCGATGACCTCGAAGCCTTTGTTCATCATCGTCGCGCTGTCGATGGTGATTTTCGCGCCCATGTCCCACGTGGGATGCCGGAGGGCGTCAGCCTTGGTGACGGTGGCCAGCTGGTCGATGGTGTAGCCTCGGAAGGGGCCGCCCGAGGCTGTGAGGAGAATCTTCTCTATCTCGTTGCCGACCTCGCCGGCGAGACACTGGAAGATGGCCGAGTGCTCGCTGTCGACGGGAAGGATTGGCGTGCGGTAACGCGCCGCCAGTTCGCAGATCAGCTCGCCGGCCACGACAAGCGTCTCTTTGTTCGCCAGACAGATGGTCTTGCGCGCCTTGATGGCATGGATGGTCGGCGAAAGGCCGGCAAAGCCCACCATGGCCGTAAGCACCATGTCAATTGGCCCGGCCTCGACAATCCCGTCAATGGCCTTGGCTCCGGCATAGACTTTTATGTCCGGCTCGCCGTCCAACAATCTTCTCAGCTCGTCATAGCGGTCTTCATTGGCTATGACGACGGCGGCCGGCTTGAACCGGCGGGCCTGTTCGGCGAGCAATTCCACACGGTTGTTAGCCGTGAGACAGTAGACTTCATACATGTCCGGATGCTCCGCGATAACCTGCAGAGCCTGCGTACCGATTGAACCGGTCGAGCCGAGTATGGCTATCTGCTTCTTAGGAGCTTCGCTCATCAACACGTCTTCACTCTTCATTCTTCGTTCTTCATTTTAATTCTTCACTTTCTACAGTCCTTCCGGGAGGCGCATCACTATCTTCCGGGCGGATGTGTCGATGTCCTCAATGAGTTCGGCAGCGGCGGGGATAAGCCGGCCGTCCTCCATCTCAAACAGCGTGTTGACGGTGGAGTCGTCCACGGAGACGATGCGTCCATGGTTGCGCCCCGTCACGGAGTCGATGATTTCGAATCCGGCGATGGCGGCGTATGATGGGGCACAGCCGTCGCTCTCCGCCACGTCGCGCGGGAAATAGACCTCACATCCGGTCAGCTCGGCGGCACGCTCCTGCGTGTCGATGTCGCAGAACTTGACCAGCGCCGTCTCCTCACTGCGGAAACGGTATTCCTCCATGAAAAACGGCACCATGATGCCGTCTATCCGCAGGATGAGATAATCGCAGTCCGTGCGGTCGAAGATGTCGTCGGTGAAGTGCATCGACACCTCACCCTTGACACCGTGGGGTTTGCCCAGCTTACCTATTTTATATATGTCTTCTTCACGTATCATGAGAGGCCCCCTATAGGGAAAGCCCCCTGTTGTCCCCCAAAGGGGGACGCCTGCGGGAGATAACAGGGAGATTGTTATTAAATTGTATTCAACATTATTTTTATTCCAACACTATTTTATTCCTACACGATTCCTACGTCATTCCGCAGGCGTCCCCCTTTGGGGGACTATAGGGGGCCGGTTTTTTAGAATTATGACAATAAACGAACTGCAAGACGAAATCATCGAGGAGTTTTCCGACTTCTCCGACTGGATGGACAAGTATCAGTTGCTCATCGACCTGGGCAACGAACAAGCGCCACTCGACGAGCGCTACAAGACCGAGAGCAATCTTATCGACGGCTGTCAGAGCCGCGTATGGCTGCAAGCCGACTATGAGGACGGCCGCATCCGCTTCACCGCCGAGAGCGACGCGCTCATCGTCAAGGGCATCATCGCCCTGCTCATCCGCGTGCTCAGCGGCCATACGCCCGACGAGATACTCGCCGCCGAACTGTATTTCATCGACCGCATCGGTCTGAAAGACCACCTCAGCCCCACCCGTAGCAACGGACTGCTGGCCATGGTGAAGCAGATGCGCATGTATGCACTGGCCTTCAAGGCCAAGGAGGGCGTATGAAACCGCGACCGGAAGGAGGGCGGCGGCGCCACGGAATGACAGTCGCAGGACAGCTGTTCGGGCATATAATGCGCCGGATATTTATATCGACGATGCGCCGGACAGCAGCCGCAGGGCTTTGGACGATATTCACGATGTGTCTCATTGTGTCATCGTGCGGTTCGCCGCGCCGCTACACCATCGGCGTGGCCCAGTGCAGCGAGGACTCGTGGCGGGCCAAGCTCAACGAGGAACTGCGCACGGCCACTTATCTATATGACAACGTTGACATCCGCGTGGTGTCGGCCGACGACAACGATACGGTGCAACGGGCACAGATTGACAGCTTCATCGACGAGGGCGTGGACCTCCTGATAGTCTCGCCAAACTCGATGACCAGCATCTCCGAAGCCGTCGACCGGGCTTACGATAGCGGCATACCCGTGATATTGCTCGACCGCAAGACCGGTTCTGGAAAATATACGGCGTTCATCGGAGCCGACAACGTGGAGATCGGGCGCAGCATCGGCGAGTTCGTCGCCACACAGCTCGACGGCCGCGGCACGGTAGTGGAGATACAGGGACTTGACGGTTCGTCGCCGGCCGTCGAGCGCCACCGCGGCTTCACCGACGCGCTGGGACGCTATCCCGACATCCACATCATCGCCTCGCCATCGGGCAACTGGCTTCAGGAGAGCGGCAGCGAGGCTATGGACGCGGTGATGCGTAAGGATACGGACCGACAGATAGACTGCGTCTTCGGCCATAACGACCGCATGGCCGTGGGAGCATACGAGACGATGAAAGGCTATGGAGCCGATGTCGACGGCATGCTGTTTGCCGGTGTGGACGCCCTGCCGGGTGCCGACGGCGGCATAGCTCGCGTTCATGACGGCACGCTGACCGTCTCGTGCATCTATCCCACGGGCGGTGACAAGGTGATGGAGCTGGCCATGAACATCCTCGAAGACCGGCCGTACAACAAAGAAAACACGCTGCGGGCGGCGCTCGTCACCCGCGACAATGCCGGCGTCATGCTTATGCAGGCCGAAGAGATGGCCCGGCAGAACGAATACCTCGACACCCTTCACGGCAAGATAGACACTTATTTAGCACAGTATAACCATCAGAAGGTCTATCTTCTGCTGTCCATAATAATCGTAATCCTGCTCATCATCTTCTTCATCATGGTCTACCGGGCCATGCTTATGCGTCGTCGTATGGCCGAAGAGGCTGCCAACGCAAAGCTCGTGTTCTTCACCAACATGAGCCATGAGTTCCGCACGCCGCTCACGCTCATCGCCGATCCTGTGGAACAGATGCTCGGCGACGACAACCTCACCCCGCGGCAGCGCGACCGGCTGGAGATTGTAAGCCGCAACGCCCGCGTTCTGCTCCGTCTGATAGGCGAGATTCTCGACTTCCGCAAGCTGCAGAACGGCAAGATGGAGCTCATGGTCACACGCTTCCGGCTGTCCGAACAGGCCCGCGTGTGGACCGACAGTTTCCGTCCCGTGGCCGAGAGCAAGGGCATAGAGCTGTGTTGCCGCACGGCCGACGGCATCGAAGTGGTGACGGATATGTATAAGGTGGAGCGCATCTGCTACAACCTCCTGAGCAACGCCATCAAGCACACCCGCCGCGGCGGCACGGTGACGCTGACCGTAACGTCGGACGACAGCCTCGGCATGGTGGCCCTGAGCGTCAGCGACACGGGCGAGGGCATACCGCGCGACAAGCAGCAGAACATTTTCGACCGTTTCTTCATGGTGAACGGCAGTGCCGCCGACGGAACGGGCATAGGCCTCGCTTTAGTCAAGGCGTTTGCCGAAATGATGGGCGGCCGCGTCACGGTGGAGAGCGAGCCGGGCCACGGCGCGACGTTCACGGTGTTGCTGCCGGCTGAGATTGAGGAGAAAAAGGAAAAGAAAGACCGGAGTGGGAAGAGGAATGAGAATAATGAGAGTGATGGGAAGAATGGGAATGATGAGAGCGATAGTGGTGCCACCACACCGCCATCCGGTTCCGATTCAGATTCAGATTCGGCCACCACGGCCGACCCGCAGGCTCAGACTTCCGCCACAGCCGAATCCTCTGACAACCGGCCGCAGATTCTCATCGTGGACGACAGCGACGACATACGCACATACATATCATCCCTGCTCAGCGACAGATACGCCATAATATCGGCCGCCGACGGCAGCGAGGGTCTCCGCATGGCCATTGAGAACGTTCCCGACCTGATTGTCAGCGACGTCATGATGCCCGTCATGGACGGTCTGGAGATGTGCCGGCGCGTAAAGGGCGAGACGGCCACGAGCCACATTCCCGTCCTCATGCTCACGGCCCGCACGCTCGAAGAGCAACGCGCCGAGGGCTACGACTGCGGTGCCGATGCCTACATAACCAAGCCTTTCAGCGGCAAGGTGCTCATCTCGCGGGTGGAGAACCTGCTCGAAAGCCGCAGGAGGCTGAGAGAACTCTTCGCCGGGGTTTATGGGAGGAAAGGAAATGATGAGAAGAATAGGAGACATGAGAATAATGGGAGTAATGAGAATAATGGGAGTAATGAGAATAATGGGACAGCCGACAGCAACGACATCTTCGACAATCCTCCGGCCGACGGATGCTGCAGCGGTGCGGCACCAGCGCTCAATGCCGCCGACAGCCGTTTCATGACCCGTCTGCGCGACTTCATTGCCGCAAACATCTCCGATTCGGACCTCAACGTCGAGACCATCAGCGCCGAAATGAGCCTCAGCCGCGTACAGCTCTACCGCAAGGTGAAGGCCATGACCGGAGCGACGCCCGTCGAACTCATCCGCCTCACACGTCTGCGTCGCGCCGAGGAATTGCTGCGCGAAGGCAGCAAGACGGTGTCGGAAGTGGCATACGAGGTGGGATTTTCATCGCCGTCATATTTCATCAAATGCTATAAGGACCATTTCGGACATACGCCAAACGGCAGACAAGCAACAAAATGACAATCTTACGTGCATGAGTGCAATTGTATGGTACTGGTTTTACTTGACATTTTCTTGGTTAATTACTATGATACTTTACACTATTATTCTTTATGACTGAGAAACTTGTCAGTCGTGTGTTAAATGAAAGAGCCGTGGCTCCACACGAAAAAATTATCTGCCATGCCGCGCCATTACGGATTTTTTTTCTTACTTTTGTAGTCGTGGAAAAACGTTGGCAGCCACATTGGAAAACGACGCCACAAACGACACACAATGCCAGCAGAGGCAGAATGACGGGAAAACATCGGAAACACATATTTTAATAAAAACTACTATGGATTTAGTACAACAAATCATCGAACGCGCGAAGAACAACAAACAGCGCATCGTGCTCCCCGAAGCAGAAGAGGAGCGCACACTGAAGGCAGCCGACATGGTGCTGCGTGACGGCATTGCCGACCTCATCCTCATCGGAAACCCGGCAAAGGTGGAGGCCATGTGCAAGGAATATGGTCTGGAGCACATCGGAAAGGCCACGCTCATCGACCCGGAGAACAACCCCAAGAGCGAGGAATACGCACAGCTGCTCGCCGAACTCCGTGCAAAGAAGGGCATGACCATCGAGAAAGCCCGCGAGTTGGTGAAGAACCCGCTCTATCTGGGATGTATGATAATAAAGACAGAAGGTGCTGACGGACAGATCAGCGGTGCGCTGAGCACAACGGGCGACACGCTCCGTCCCGCCCTGCAGATCATCAAGTGCGCCCCGGGCATCACCTGCGTGAGTGGTGCCATGCTGCTCATCACGAAGCAGCCGCAGTATGGCGAGAATGGCATCCTCGTCGTCGGCGACGTCGCCGTGACCCCGATGCCCGACGCCGGCCAGCTGGCCCAGATAGCCGTCTGCACGGCACAGACAGCCAAGAGCGTCGCCGGATTTACCGACCCGCGCGTGGCCATGCTGAGCTTCTCGACCAAGGGCAGCGCAAGCCACGAGGTTGTCGACAAGGTTGTCGAAGCCACACGCATGGCAAAGGAGATGGCTCCAGAGCTGAAGATAGACGGCGAACTGCAGGCTGACGCCGCCCTCGTACCCGCCGTCGGCGCCAAGAAGGCTCCGGGCAGCGACATCGCCGGCAAGGCCAACGTCCTCGTTTTCCCCAACCTCGAAGTAGGCAACATCGGCTACAAGCTCGTCCAGCGCCTCGGTGACGCCGTGGCCATCGGCCCCATCCTCCAGGGTATCGCCCGCCCGGTCAACGACCTGAGCCGCGGATGCTCCGTCGAAGACATCTACTATCTCGTCGCCATCACCGCCTGCCAGGCTATGGACGCGAAGAAGTAATTCTAAATTAGAAGTTAGGAATTATAAATTCTAAATTAAATAAAATGAAGATTCTTGTTTTGAATTGTGGATCATCATCCATAAAGTACGCCTTATATAACATGGACGACCGCTCGGTGATGACATCCGGCGGCGCAGAGCGCGTGGGACTTGACGGCGCGTTCGTAAAAGTGAAGCTCGCCAACGGCGAGAAAAAACAAATCATGCACGACATTCCGGAGCACACCGAGGGCGTGAAGTTCATCTTCAGCCTGCTCACCGACCCCGAGATTGGCGTGATCAAAGACCTCAAAGAGATTGACGCCGTCGGCCACCGCATGGTCCACGGAGGTGAGAAGTTCAACAAGAGCGTCGTCCTCAACGACGAAGTGCTCAAGGTCTTCGAGGAGTGCAGCGACCTCGCTCCGCTCCACAACCCCGCCAACCTCAAGGGTGTCAAGGCCGTTTCGGAGCTTATGCCGGGTCTGCCGCAGGTGGGAGTGTTCGACACGGCCTTCCATCAGACCATGCCGAAGAAGGCTTACATGTACGCCATCCCCTACGAACTATATGACAAGTATGCCATCCGCCGCTACGGTTTCCACGGCACGAGCCATCGCTATGTGTCAAAGCGCGTCTGCGACTTCCTCGGCGTGAAGCCCGAAGACAAGAAGGTCATCACCTGCCACATCGGCAATGGAGGCTCCGTGGCAGCCGTTGACGGAGGCAAGTGTGTCGACACGTCGATGGGTCTGACCCCGCTGGAGGGTGTCATGATGGGCACTCGCTCGGGCGACATCGACGGCGGCGCAGTCGCTTTCATTCAGAAGAAGCTCTCGCTCGACGCCGACGGCATCTCCAACCTGCTCAACAAGAAGAGCGGCGTGCTCGGCATCACGGGTATCTCAAGCGACATGCGCGAGATTGACGCAGCCGCTGAGAAGGGCGACGAGAAGGCTGTTCTGGCTCTCGACATGTACAACTACCGCATAAAGAAGTATGTCGGTGCCTACGCCGCAGCTATGGGCGGTGTCGACATCATCGTCTTCACGGCCGGTGTCGGTGAGAACCAGGCCAACATGCGCGAATATGTATGCAAGGACATGGAGTGGATGGGTATCAAGCTCGACGTGGAGAAGAACAACACCATCCACGGCGAGGAGGCCGTCATCTCTGCTCCGGACTCAAAGGTGACCGTCGTTGTCGTTCCAACGGACGAGGAACTGATGATTGCCACAGACACAATGAACCTGCTCTGATAAGCCTACGGGCATATTCTGACAGACAAAAAAGCACAGACTTGCGGCCAACGGGATTGTTTCCCGGCCGCAAGTCTGTGTTTTTTTAGTTTCCAATCAAAATTATCTGACGGCTGTCACGCGCTCGGTTTCGCCGTCGTAGGTGTTTATCAGGAGCCTGACGGAATCGGCGTCGATGGTCCCGCAAGGTATGCTGACATAGTAGCGGGTGGAATAATACTCCGGCACACCGCCCTGATCGTGGTAAAGACGGTAGACGGCGGTGTGGGTTCCGTCGGCATTTTCGGCCGTTCCCTCATCGACGACGCCTATCGTATGGAGCGCCTGAGAGTCCTCGGCTGTTCCGTTTTTCAGGTAGAAACCGACGTTGACATATCGTCCCGATGCGCTCAGCCACAGGCTTTCGAACTTCACCGGGTCGGTCATGACGCCCTCCTCGAACTCTTCCCGCGGCTTTCCGCGGAGCACGGGAACGGACGCGAGGCTGACAACCTCGGCGCGGCCGTCCTCCTGAAGGTTATAGTACATGACGGCGCGGTATATCGTGTCGCCCTTCGTCAGCCAGTCAGCCGTCTTCGGAGCCGTCAGCACGAGGCGCTCGCCGTCGTCCGTGACGGCATAGTCGGCAGTGCGGGGAGCGGCCGAATGGACCTCGACAAAGTCCGCACGGGTCAGCGAATAGGTTCCCATCCCGCTCTCATAGCTGTCCGACGAACACGCCGGGAGCAACGCCACGACGGCCACAACGGCCGGACAGAGCCTCAACGCAATCGGACGGAACTTCAACGCGCCCCGACAGAGCCTCAACACGTCAGCCACGGCGTTCATACAGCCTCCTCCTGAGCCGCCATCTGATTGATGGCCGGGTTGGCATACATGGTCAGCAGACGTTCGCGCAGATAGTCCTCGTCCTTCTCCGGCAGGTCTATCATGGCGATCCGGCTGGCCAGATAGTCCTCGAAAGCGGCGCGCTCGGCGTCCGTGTAACGCTCGCTGAAATCGCGGTTGCCGCGCAACAGGTCTGCCGCCACGTAGTTGTTGGGATAGAGCCGGTAGCCGAGATGAATCTCACGGTCGATGTGGCGGGCTATGGCGGCGAAGAGCTCGCCCTTCGGCATGTCC
>ERZ860264.962-NODE-962-length-22567-cov-9.846171_pt1 | contig 22567 bp, 23 predicted proteins | sample MGYA00509980_ERZ860264 | MGnify/ENA primary metagenome ERZ860264 (study PRJEB30046, sample SAMN00715212) | human gut metagenome | study: EMG produced TPA metagenomics assembly of the A metagenome-wide association study of gut microbiota in type 2... | reverse complement strand
TGCTCAGGAACTTATAAATAAAGTTAAATTATAGTGTTGCGGAATTAAGGTTAAAATCATCTGCGCATCCGAAACAGAGGACATCATCCTCGTACCTTCTGACGTAGAGAAATTTAAGGCTGGTCAGACTGTGCGTGTCATCGAGGGTGCTTTCGCTGGAGTCATCGGCAAGGTAGCGAGGTATCACGGACAGCAGAGAGTGGCGATTGTGATTGAGGGACTGTTGACAATTGCGAGTGCTTATGTACCGAGTGCATTTTTAGAGTATATTATAGATTTGCAATAGTATTGTTGAATTAAGAAATTAATTATAAAATGCATGATAAGAAATATGTCTAAAAAAAAGAAAAGACGGAAAAGAACTTCTCACAGAGTTAATAATGGAGTTGCTTCTTACAATACATATGCTTGTGAATGTGACAAATACGATAATGGTTATCTTGTATATTCATTTACCGCAAGCGGACATCCTATAAGACATCTTAATATTGAAGAACGCACTATATACATAAAAGCTGTTGGCGAAGTCTTATCATCTATCAATAACAAAAAACTGTCTTTGCCATTTAATATTTGGCAATATTCTCTAATTCCAAATAGTCAAGCAAATACCGATCGTTACGCATCTGACAGTTCTTTTTTAGCAAAAGCTATCAGTTTTTTTGGATCAACTACTGAGAGACACCTATTGTGTATAGCTATAGCATTTGACAGCCTTACTTTAGTAGAAAAAGTGCTAGGTGACACATCTTTCTATATTGTGAATATTATATCCTTATTAAAAGGAAACAAATTATGGGAAAACTCAGTAAATTATGCCTATTCTTCACTTAAAGGTATTGCTGATGGGTGCAAACTCCCCGAAGTTATATTTAAACAATGGCGTAAAGAAAAATCATTTGAGCAAAAAAAAGAGAAGCGTGTTGTTTTTGCAGCAAATATGAGTGCTGGTAAATCTACAGTCATTAACGCCATTGTTGGGCACAAGATAAACAAAGTGCAATCCACTGCATGTACTGGTCGGGTGCACTATATTCACAACAAATTAAGAGATACGGCAGCAATGGTGATGTTTGGCAACGACAAATATATATATACAGACGACTATTCATTAGTTTGCTCAGATGTGATAGAAGCAGTAGCGTTAAACTTTAACTCAGAATTAGGTAACGAGCGAATTTGTCTCATTGATACCCCTGGGGTCAATTTCTGTGGAGATTTATCACATCGAGAGATTACATACAATGTCATAATGTCTAACGAATATGACTTGCTTGTAATATTACTAAACGCTACACAACTTGCCATAAGTAGCGAGTTCGAGTTTTTGAAATTTGCTGCCAATAATTGCAAAAGAAAAATAATATTCGTACTTAACAAACTCGACTGCTTTAACCCAGAAAACTATGACTCTATAGAGGAGGCCATTACGATTGCTAGACAAATGATAGAAGAATGCGGAATCAAGAACCCAATCATAATACCAATAAGTGGATTGTGTGCATTTCTTGTTAAGCAATGTAATATATCTTATATTACCCAAACGGATAGTTCGGAAGAGTATACCTTACATTGGTTCGAGCATCATACAAAATCAGGCTATTTTGACCTTCCAAAATACACAAGCAGCAAATATGTCTACGAAAAAGGGGACAAGTTGCTATGGTATACAGGATTACCTCTTCTGGAGAAAACAATTATAGATACCATAAAATAAATACAATATAGAATAATATAAATCCGAATGAAATGAAGAAAGTAAGTATCATTTACAATCCTTTCTTGTTAACAACCGTCATAACCATAGATGGAAAAAAAACAAGCAAGAACAGCTCGATTAACTTCAACGGGCAGAGAGTGCAAGAATGGGCAGAGAATTTGCCTAAGTACTTGCAGAAAGAATACAAAGACAGGAATGTACAGATAGAATTCAAAGGCACACTCGATGATTTCAATGACATGAAAGAGATTTTGCAAAATCAACATGACATCGAAGTCTGCCAATTAGTTCACCATCGCACACCAGATGTAGAAGAAGTAGAAAAAGAGGTTACCAATATTTTTCAAGAGATAGTCAATGGACCAATCGATTCTCTAAAAAACGAATCCATCATTGATGAATTCAAGAAAGCTATGCGCTCAGAGTTTGCCATCAATGTAGTTGCAACTATGAGTTCAGGAAAGTCTACACTCATTAACTCATTACTTGGCAGGCGATTAATGCCTATGGGACAAATGGCCACAACCGCCACGATAGTAAGGATTTTCACTACGCCTAACCAAGATTTCTACTCAGGCATTGCATACGACAAGGTTGGAAAAGAGGTCTGTAAGGAGAAAGACCTAAACATAAAAATCATGAGAGGATGGAATAACAATCCCGACATTTCACAGATTGATATTTATGGACCAGTTCCATGTGCAGGAACTGCAGGTATGCGCCTTGTATTGATAGACACTCCTGGCCCAAATAATTCACGCGATGAGCACCACAGAGAATTAACATACAACATGTTAAGCAATTCTGACAAATCTATGGTTCTATTCGTTCTCAACGCAGAGCAGTTGAACATTAACGATGAAAAGTACTTTATGGATTATGTGTGCAATTGCATGAAGGAAGGAGGAAAGCAATCGCGCGACAGATATATTTTTGCTGTTAACAAAATTAATTCATTTAAACCTGAAGATGGCGACGATGTTGAGGATGCATTAAAATCCGTAGTAATAGGTTTGGACGAGCGTGACATAAAGCAACCAAACATATTCCCCGTTGGTGCTTTAACCACCTTAGAAATACGTACTCATAGCGACTCACCTGAAACTGTGCCAAATTTCAAGAATAAATGTGAGAAAGACGGTCAGTTTCATCTTGAGAAATACTATGATTTCAATCACTTGCCACTCACATCTCGCAAGCGTTTGGAAGAAAAAGCAAAGGAGAGTGACGAGGCTGCATTAGAGGTGCATACAGGTATACCATCAGTAGAAGAAGCCATACGACTTTATGTCAATAAGTATGCACGAACTATAAAGGTTCGCGACCTTGTGTATTCGTTCAACAACAAGCTTAAAGAACTAAACGCTGAAGCAGAACTCATAGACAGCATAAAGGACAATGAGTCAGACAAACAAAAACTCGAAAAAGAAATTTCAAAGATAGAAGACGAAATTCAGACGGGACGCTCTGCCAAAGATTATATTAAGCTGATAGACAACATCAACGTGATAGACGAAGTCACAGAAGATGTTGAAGATATATCAGGAACATTCCAAACAAAGATAGACAACATCATTCGTGGCTACAATAATGACACGAAAGTGCCAAAAGATAAAGCCTTGAAACAGATCAAGGATATAGATGAACAACGCATTGATATGGATGCACAACTGAAGGCACAACTAACTAAGGTTTTCGAAAGGGAATTTAAGCGTACATACAAGACTGCAATAGACATATATCGTGAGCGATTAGAAAGACTTGGCTTCAAGTCGAAAGATGGCAACTATGAGTTTAATCCTATTGACTATGTAGGTTGCGAAATGGGCAATCTTGACCAATTATTCCAAGAAAGCACTGAAGTCGTTGATGAGGGACATCACGAAACACGCACCATCCAAGAAGCTTATCAAGAAAAAAAGACCAATTGGTTTTGGACACCATGGAATTGGGGTACAGAAAGGTACGAAACTAAATATCGTGACAAGGATGTACAGGTATGGATAAAAAACGAAGTTGAGTACGTTGATATGAAAAAGGTGGTGAACGAATATTTCGTACCATTCCAAACCATGCTCATTGAACAGCAAGAGGGTATTCCTCAGCACATAGAAAACGAGACTACCAAGCTGAAGGATCATCTTAAGAAAGAGTTCGCTGAAATAGAGAAAATTCTCTCCAAGAAGCTTGGTAACCTAAAACAAATGCTCAACAATGCAGCACAAACTCAAGCTGAAATTGATGAGCAGAAGCGGCAATTGGAATGGATGAGAGGCATCATCAGCAGAATAAACAAATTAGTAAACTATTAAATAATGGTTGTCATGGACGAAAAATTTATCTGCGCTGTAGAAGAGAAAAACGTAAAAGTAGTGAGAATGATGTTAAGCAACGAGTTGCTTCTCGACCCTCGTGGCGGCACATTTGACGAAATGCTTTATTACGGAAAAGAAAGACTAGACAATTTGTTTGAGTCCAACGAACCTGCAAAATTCGACATACCTACAGACAAGGAAAAATGGACAGATGAGGTGGTGTCGAAGATGAAACGCGAACTTAACATGAATTTCTCTAAAGGGAAATTGTCTGTTTATTCAAAAATGGCGAAATGGGCAGGACGTGATAAAGCAGAAAAACTTGAAGAAGAGGTCGCAAAACAAGGGGAAATCCTTATAGAAGAACTTGCAGAAATAAAGAAACTTCTCTCAAAAAAACTCAGAAACATAAAGAAAAAGCTCAATGATACCGCACAAAACCAAGCAGATATTAACGAATTGAAGACCAAATTAGAAAGAATAAGAGATTTCGTCGAAAGAATATAATTAGTAAACTATTAAACGAATACAGTTATGAATAATGAATTTATAAAAGCCGTTGAAGAGAAAAAGGTAAAGACCGTGAGAATGATGTTAAGCAACGAGTTGCTTCTCGATCCTCGTGGCGAAACGTTTGGTAAAATGCTCCAATACTCAAAAGAGAATCTTGACAATCTTTTTGAACCTAACGAGCCTGCAAGATTTGACATTCCAACCAACAAGGAGGAATGGACAGACGAGGTGGTATCGAAAATGAAACGCGACCTCAATATGAACTTCTCTATAGAGAAACTATCACTGTTTGCCGAAATGGCAAAATGGACAGGACGTGACAAGGCACAGCAGCTCGACAAGGAGGTTGAAAAGCAGAAAAACAAAACGGAAAGAACTAACAATAACGGAAAGAGTGCAGCTATACCTAAGCGCAAAACTATCAATAAGCGTGGAATATTCGTTACCACAAGTGGAGCCATACTTACGGTGGTTGGTTTGTGCGCAGGAAAAACCCTCATAACTTTACTTGGCGGTATGGTTGTGATAGGTGGTGTCGTACTTATTGTTACACGAAAAGAGGACAAGAAATGAAAAATAATATTTTTAACAACGAGGACTTATGGAGCATAGATTCTCCATTTCCCCAAGAAGCACCTGCGCCTACATCTAAAGAATCAGATGTAAGCCACCGAGACTCAGCTACGCTTATGACTCAAATAGAAAGGCAACCAAAAACAGACACACATCATAGTGTGTCAAAAACGGCTATGACGACAATGCCAATATCTGTGCAAGATGCAAAAACTTATGCTATTGAAGCCCAACGAGCTATGAGTGTTGTCGACGATGTAGTGAGCAAGGGGTATCTGACACGACTTGGCAATATGCAAGTCGTGCCAGTAGACGAAGACGCTTTGCATGACGCAGAAGAGCGTACTACAATATTTAAAGTGGAACTGATGGCATACGAGAAGGATGAATATGCCACAGACAAATTTATAAGCGCATTCAGTGCCATGACATTTGCAGCCGACAATGTTTTTCTCATCGTAGATGGTTTCGCAGACCATACTGATTTCTACATCGGCATAAAAAACAACTCAGAACTAACTACAAGTTCTATTGCTGACACGATGATGGGTTCATTGCAAGGACAGTTTCCAGGTATCAAGCTCACAGACCTTTCCCAAATAGAAGTAGGAAAAAAATATTCTGCACAACATAGAATACTGCGTGACTTTGCCGATGCGAAGTCCGTGAGTTCCTTCTCTGGCATACCAACACAAAAGGGAAAGACGCAGCACGACAACAACAGTTTCATACAAGGCATTGAGAAATTCTCTGATGCTATGCAAGGCCGACGCTATACAGCAATCATCCTTGCAAAGAATCAGACTGCCGACAGCATTGTCAGCGCAAGGACTGCATACGAAAGTCTCTACTCACAACTATCGTGTATGGCTTCACAACAACTCGCCTACTCTACGAATGAATCTATTGCTCATGCCCTGACAAGAAGTCAAGGCTCAAGTAATGCCACAAGTCATTCCGAGAGCAACGGCACAGGTGAAAGCGTTTCTGAGAACGAGAATATATCAACAAGTAAAAGTACAAGTCATTCCACAAGTAGCAGCAAAGGAGAAAGTAAACAAAACTATTGGGGTAAAGCATCACTACTTGCTTCTCCATTAATGGAAGCAGGAGCCATACTAACTTGCTCTGGTATTGGAGCACCTATCGGATTGGGGGTAATGGGTATTGGCGCAGCTCTTGGACTTGGAGGTATTGCTGCATCAAAGACGAAGACCAAAAACGAGAGCGAGAGCAATAGCGAGAGTGTGAGCAATAGCCAAAGTCGTGGTACGAGCCATTCAACCAATACTACGCACAATGAAAGCAACAGTACTTCACATACAGACACTATAACCGACTCTGAAGGTAATACATCGACTGTGGGACAGACAAAGAACTTCACTCTCACCATACACAACAAGAAGGTAGAAGACCTCTTGAAGCGTATTGACAAGCAGATAGACAGAATTGATGCTGCTGAGAGTGGTGGTCTATGGTCTACATGTACTTATTTCTTGTCGTATGACGATGATTACGCTTCGGCACAAACAGGAGCTGCCATTTTCCGTTCCATAACCAGTGGTGACGAATCGGGAGTTGAGTCCTCCGCCATAAACACATGGCCTATATCCAACAATAACCAGCAGAACATATTACGCTCTCTTGCCACGATGGAACACCCAATGTTTGTGTATCCCAATGCTCAAGGTACGGATTTTAGTGTCGAAGGCACATCACTCATATCAAGCAAGGAGCTATCAATACTAATGGGTTTACCACGCAAGTCGGTACCTGGCCTACCTGTTGTCGACAATGTACCTTTCGGCAAAGAAGTCGTTTCTTTGGGCAATAACCAGCGAAAAGGTGAAATAGCCATAGGGTGTATCTATGACCATGGTGCCGAACGTAATCTCAACAAAGTGGAATTGAACGCTAAGAGCATGACGGGACACACCTTTGTCACAGGTTCAACAGGTAGTGGAAAGAGTGAGGCTGTATATCGCCTCATTGAGCGAGCAAAACAAAATGGAGTGTCATTCCTTGTGATAGAGCCTGCAAAAGGCGAGTACAAGAATGTGTTCGGCGATGCCAATGTCTTTGGCACAAATCCCATACTCAGCCAACTGATACGCATCAATCCATTCCGATTCCCAAACGGTATACACATATTGGAGCACATAGACAACTTGATTGACATATTCAATGTATGTTGGCCGATGTACGCAGCCATGCCAGCGGTATTGAAAAAAGCCATTTTGCGTTCTTATGAAAATTGCGGTTGGTTGCTCTATGAGAGTAGAAATACGCATACATCACCTATATTTCCGTCCTTTGCAGACTTGTTGGTCGAATTAGAACGTGCCATCAATGAGTCTAAATACTCAGAAGAGGTGAAGGGCAACTATACAGGTTCACTCGTAACAAGAGTCGAGTCATTAACCAATGGCATCAATGGAGAGATATTTTCTTGCAACGAAGTTGATGATAACACACTATTCGATCAAAATACAATCATAGACTTAAGCCGCATCGGATCACAAGAAACAAAATCGCTCATCATGGGATTGCTCATATTGCGCCTTAACGAGTACAGGATGGTAAATGCCAAAAAAGCCAATGAGGCTCTCAAGCATTTGACTGTGATAGAGGAAGCACACAATCTTTTGCAGCGCGTATCAACGGAACAATCTATGGAAGGTAGCAACATGGCAGGAAAATCGGTGGAGCTTCTTATCAATTCTATTGCACAAATGCGTTCGTATGGCGAAGGGTTCATTATCGTTGATCAATCACCGACTTCTGTACATCAAGCTGCCATAAAAAATACGAATACAAAAATTGTGATGCGTCTTCCAGATGGTGAGGACCGTCAAATTGCTGGCAAAGCGATGGCACTCAACCAGCAACAGATAGAAGAAATTGCTAAATTGCCTACAGGTGTTGCAGTTGTCTACCAAAATGACTGGATGCATGCCGTAAAAGCTAAACTACACATGATGACGGGGGAAAGAATAGCTGCAAGCATACACCACGACATGGGATATACGGCTGAAAAAAGTGTGCAAATGGAAGAAACACTCAAATTGCTTCTCGCAACAAGAATGTCAACGCCTATCGAAATAAACGCAGACAAAGCAGAAAACGATATAAAAAGTTCCAATCTAACAATGGCACTTAAAGGACAGCTATTGGAATACGTTGCCGAATATCGCAACAATGCAAAGCTAAAAATTTGGAATAATGACAATTTCGTGGAGTTGGCACACCTTATCACTGAGTTTACAGGCACAAGGAATAAAGTAGCAGAATATGCAGAAAAAGCAAGTTCATTCGATGAACTTGACCAATTGCTGACAAACATTGTAAAAAACAGCCTTAAACTCCCAGACTACATGGATTTGGCATTACGCCAATCTTGGCTCAGAGACTATTCTACACTCGGAGTTTCACAGCTAAAGATTTACAATGCATGGATAGCAAACATAAAAAAACGTGGGCCAAATGAACATAGAGAATCTTAACAAAGAAACACATATACCACCAACGCCTTTGGAAAAATTATCTCAAGGCGTTGGACAGATGGATGCAACAGAACTAAACCAATCGCTTGATAGTTTTAGACGCAACACTCGCGAATACGGCATCAACGAATGCAAGGATGCCGCAAAACGCATATTCACACCAGACGTATTAAATCATTGGGGAGAATTATCCCCCAATGAGCGTGAGAGGCTGGCTAAAGAATACGGCAACGAGGTGGCACGAAGTTTCAATCTTAGAGAATTCAGAGGTGTAGTATTTGAAACTATGGAGGGAAAGAATGGATATAATCGTGGTGATGGTATTGCACACCTTTCAGACCATTTGACAAAACAACAGAACTCACCGCTGCAAATAGTCGACACATTGACACATGAGTTACGACATCAATATCAAATGGAAGCCATAAAAGGATTACACAATGTACCCGACGAAACAAGGCTTGAGTGGATAAGAGGGGCAGAGAACTACACAAACCAAATGCCATGGGCAGAAGACCCATGGGGGTACAAATACAACCCATTAGAGACTGATGCACGTTACGCTGGCGAATCTGTCGTAAGAGAACTTACAAAAGATTATATCAATGGAAATTTCGCATAATAATATGATTACATTCGAAACTTTAAAAGAACGTTTGCTGAAGGATGGATATGTCGATAGCCCAAAAACTGACGAAACAGCCAAGCGTCTTCTTTCCTTAACAGGAAAACCACTCACCATGCTTGAGGAATGGATAGAGTTAGGCATAAAGCCACATTTTAGTGCAATAGAGGGAGTCGACTACAGTTTTTTACAACAGCGACTAAGTATGAAAGATGCGGCGTTGATTATAGCTTACTCCATGCTATTAGACAATCCTAAAGAGAACGCCTCATATTTCAAACATCTTGCAGACAATATCATAGGCTTCTATCCTACAAGTATCAACAATTAAAAAGAATGATATGATAGGCAACATTTTCAAAGAAATTAGTGAAGCAGCAAAAACCACCTCGTTGTCAGAGCTATCAAAAGACATACCTTTAGCTTCTACCGAAGAACTAAATATGCCCATAGACAAGTATTCTCTTTATGCAAAGGATGCGTCAAGTGAAGGATTATCCAAAGAGGAATCTGAGGAACTGAAACATGAGACAGGATGGTCTGATAACGTCGTAGAAAACATACGCACGGAAGACGAGGCACAAATATACAAAGATGCCAAGCTTGAGTGTAGCGAGGTGGAAGGCAAGGATGCGCTCATACGCACAGACATAGACTATAACCTTGAGGTGGACGGAATGACAAACTTAGAAAGAATGAGGCAAGGAAAATGTCCATGCACAGCCGATGGGGAAAACATTGAGTTGCACCATATCGGGCAAAATCCTAACGCACCACTGGCAGAGTTGACCACAACTGAGCATCGTGGTTCTAACAATGATATGATTTTGCACGACAAAACCAAAGAGTCGCAAATAGACAGAATAGCCTTTAGGCAACAAAGAGAAAATTACTGGAAAGCAAGAGCCGAGACTATCGACTCTTAGACAATAAAAATCAAGTCTCATCGTTATTAAAAAAAATATGAAAAAAAATATGAATAACAATAGTTTAATCAGCCTTATTTCTGGCTTAAAGAATCTCAAACAAGCTGGAGCTGTAGATATAGCATCTATCAAGGAAGCAGAGAATGCACTTGGTTTGGAGTTTGCCAAAGACTACATTTCTTATCTTGAATCCTTTGGGCAAATAGAAGCCAATGGTATAGAACTTACTGGTATTTCCAAACATAAGAGCACGTCAGTTATAGAAATAACAAGACGAGAGCGAAAGTTGGGAAATATGCCTGAAGACTTCTATGTGATAGAAGACTTGGGGATAGACGGCATCGTATATTCTCAAAACAAAGATGGCGAGATTGTTGAGTTGATTCCACACAGAGAACCGATCATCTTTGCTGCATCTCTTCAAGAGTATATCGAGAAATCACAGAAAATGTAAATATACAAATATATTTAAGCCATGAACGAAATCAAATTACCGAACGAAAATAGTTCTACTGAAAACCTTGGAAAAGGGAAAGATATTGAAATAAAATACAAAGCAACAAATGATTTGCTCCAAGCCACAAACAATGTAGAGCTATTAAGCGATGAGGAACTTAATGCTACCATTGACATAACCAGCGAAATGGATTCTCTCGATTGCAGATCGGAGTGTCGCTACAACACTGGCGAAGGCTACAAATATGCCAATTATGGATTTTCTGGCTAAGTATAGATAAACCAATCATTGCATAACTATTTATGTATCATTTTGAGACAGGTGGAAACATATATGTATACTCGACTATAGACAACAAGATATACAACTACAAAGAAAATACTGTCTATGACAAAGAAGACAGTCTAAACACTCAGTATACAGTCTGTCAAGACTATGTATTCGACAAGATGTCTATGTTTATAATAGAGGTAACGCAGCAATGCAACCTGCGTTGCCACTATTGTTGCTACTCTGGCAATTACAACAATCGGCGCACACACAACAACCTTTTTATGACTGATGACACAGTCATGAGATGTATAAAATTCATCAAGCAACACGCCGATGCCAAAGCTCCTCAGATCACTGTTTGCTTCTATGGTGGAGAGGCTTTGCTTGCGAAAAAGCAAATAGACTTTATCATAAACAACTTGAGGAATGAAATGCAACAGGTAAACTTTCTGTTCTCCATATCGACAAATGGCATACTTCTAAGCCCCGACGTCGCAGATTGGATTTGCTCATTAAAAGATACAATCGTCACTATTACCATTGACGGCGACAAACAGATGAATGACAAAAATCGTGTATTGCCAACAGGTAAGGGGTCTTTTGAACTTATTATGAACAACATCCACGATTTCTGGCTAAGACACCATGATGAGTTTTACAAAAAGATTCAGTTCATCTCTACCTTAAAATCAACTCATGAGCTGGTTGAACTAAACGACTTTTGGATGAGTCATGAGCTACTGAAAGGAAGTCGCCCACGCCATATCTCCATGATTATTCCAAACACGAAAAAAGGCGAAGCCATATCTCTTGACTTGCAATCATACAAATTTGTGCTTGACAAGGCTATCGAATCGCATGCAAAAGGCAATGAAGATATACTGACCGATGAACTTAAAAGACTTATAAACAGGGTACAACACAGGAAAATCTTCACTCTGCCACAGACACAACGTTTCAAGTCATGTATCAACGAACCATACTCTTGCTTTATCACCACCAATGGTAATCTCTATACCTGCGAGAGATTTTGCACTGGGCTAAGTATTGGCTCACTTTCAGAGGGTGTAAACATAGAAGTCTGCAAGCGTCTGAACAAAAGATTTCTAGACAAGAAAAGACAATATTGCAGTTCTTGTTGGGCCCAAAGATTATGCCAAATATGCGCATTGTGTCTAAATGATGAGGATGATTTTTTGGACTATTGCGATATGGAAAGAACAAGAATTGTACTTGCACTTAAATACTATTGTTGCTATTTGTTATTAAGAAAGTCAAATATCAGAGTTTAAAATATTTTATGATGACATAAGGTAAGCCCTCAATTGCTTCCAAGGTATTTTGCATGAACCAAGTTAGCTTTGCACTGCAAAACATAAAAAAACGATTATGGCACGCAGTGAAGATTTTAAATGGATAGTGGAACTTTATAACCAGGATTCCAAAACAAGTGGTGTTTTGATAGTCGCCTTCTGCCAGAAGAACGGCATCGTTTATTCAGCCTGTCATTAAACCAAGATACGACCATGCCTGGGTATTCTCAGAATGACTGGCAGCCTTAGATGAAGGCGGATGGATAAAGTTCATTGATGCCACTGGCAAGGTGGCATTGGACTTGAAGTTGCCATATATGCCAGCTACTGATGGATATGTTTTCCACAATGGCTATTGCGTTGTTCATAACGACCGCTGTGATCGTGTCGGATTGATTGACAAACAAGGCAAATGGGTGCTGAAGCCAGAATACTTCTCTATCAACTCGCAGTATAAATATTGGGTAGTCAACAATGGCAAAGGCAAGTGTGTGTTGGATAGCGCACTGAACACTGTCCTACCATATACGGATGGTCGTGTGTGGGTAAGCAAAGAGTATATAGGTGTCACTCTGAGCAACCACGTCATGCAGCGATACAGTCTGAGCGGCGAGTTGGTCAATGATTTTTATATCAACGATGTTTATCTCCTCACATACGATATTGATGAACTGCGCTATGTTGCTTCTGAAAGCAATAGTGAAATAGATGCTGAAATAAGCGAAACAGAAGCGACCGGGCTACAGCATGTAAAGAAGACTGCTAAATGCAGTATGTATGAAACTGAGTCTGGATGGTATGGTTTGATGACAGCCGATGGCAAGGTTATTACACCGCCATCATATAGTGAGATAACTGCTATCAGTTATGATTCTTATCTCTGTAAGGATAGCTATAGTAGTGGCATCATTCTGAATGGCAAGGGTGAGAGAATACGATGATCAGTAAGCGTATTGCCTTACGGCATTTTTTCCAGGAATGTTAATATGCGAAATTAAATAATTACGACCAGAGCAATATTTCGAAGAAATGGGGTTACTTCAATTACCCCATCTCTTTTATTTATCCAAGTTGGATGCAATTATATAGACAATCGAAATGACTGTATAAAGGAAACACGGCAATAATATCCAAAGCAAAGTCTTTACCCAACTATTCGACAACCAAACACCTTCATTCCTTGACATCATATTAGACATGTCATAGAAATGGCGAGTGAGAATATCCTTGTTCTCCTTTCGGTGGTCATCAAGAAGTTTGGTCTCATCGCCAAGGAGTTTCTTTCTGTTATCTGTCAGTTTCTCTATGTCGGCATCATCAACTTTAGCCTTGAATTTTATATCTCTCACTTTGGCAATAAAGCTATCAATGGCTTTTGTAACCGCGTCCGCTTTATCGGTGGCTTCAACCAAGTTATCCTTGGCTTCCAGCAAAGAATAAGTTGCCGTTTCAAGACTTGATTTTGCCGAAGTCAATGTGTTACCGGCATCCTTGTAGGCTCGCAGTTGTTGGTCGAATTTGTCCGAAGCCTTGTCCGTTTCTATATTCTTGTCTATTGAATTCTCGAAAGAGCCGAAATCCATATCCGAGATTTTACTTTTACCTATTGGCATAATGTCAATGCTATTGGTTGAACATTCGATTATCTGCCATATCCTTGCTTCTTGCGAGGTCTGCACAGGCGATTAGCCATCATAGCGCAACGATGCGCCCATGACAGTTCATCCTCATCCATGTCACGTCCCCAACTGGAGGTCGCACCACCTCCGCCACCGCCAGACTGGGCGGCAATGGTTGTAGCTGCATCAATGTATTCAGCAAAGAGAAGAATGGCGGTCTTCTGTACATCACCAATCTTGGCAAACACATTGTCGGCATCCAAAGCGATGTTTTTGTCAATGACATCCAAGCTGTTCTGTGGAATATCAACAGGATAATGATGAAACTCGTCCGTATAAAAGTCGAAGTGACGTATCTTTGGAGTGTTGTCCGCAGTAGGCATGGGTTTGGGTACAGTCATAATCTTTGGCTGTTGAGTATTCTTTGTTGGAGTTGAAACTGGTTTCTCCAATTCTTGATGATGCAGTTTTGCCCAAGTGCCTTCTATCTTTGAGGGCATCAGACAACGACCTTTGCCAAGTTCCGAGGACTTATAAATGGAGTTGCCTCGCTTGATGGCATAGCCACGCACTTGTCCTTTATTGTCGGATTGCAGTTTGATATCATATCCCATTTGCGTGAGGCATTTTGTGTATAGTCCCCAATCAAAGTACGGCATCTTAGCCAAAACGGAAAGACAATCATTGGTTATCGCTTCCTTATTTTGGCGACTTACCTCTTTGACATCTTTCCATCCACGCTGTTGCCCAACTTTGGTGGCAGCAGCCATCGCTCGCTCGTAGATATAATGGGCATCATTCACGTTGCCCCTTATGTCTATGCGGTTCGCATCAATGTGAAGGTGCATAATGCCACTCTTGCTGTCACGATGAAGTGCAACTACATATTGGCTGTCTTTGAGATTGGTTGCCTTTGCACTTTTGCGCTTCGACTTGGCAGAAAGGTCAACAGCATCGAACTCACGGATAAAGTCATCTGCCAACCTCTGCCAGTCCTCTATCGTCCAACCTTGCGTTTCTTCCGAGGTTGGGGAAACCTCAATGCGTATCATGTTCCGTTTGAGCGGATGATAACGGTTCAACCTGTCCTCAAACTTCTTCTGCAAGGCAAGCATTCTTGCCCACATTGCCGTTGGGGAAATATCATCGGGCAAGAGATTGGTCTTTACAATCTCCGCCTTGTCTTTATCCACTGAGTAACGTATGGCATTTGCACCATGACTTATTACCTTTGCTTTTGCTATCATATATGTCCTATTGGGTTAAGTATTTCTCTATCTCAATCATGCGGTTCAAGATTACCTCTGCGCTTGTTCTCCATCGTTTCATGAAGATTTCGCTGCGGAGAATGTTCTCACGTTCCGTAAGCGGACGTCCTTTGAGAAAGCCGAACAATTTCTGTATATCGCCCCTGGCATCTGAAAGGCTGTTCAAAGCCTCCATTTCTTTGTCTGTCAAGCGTCGTTTGGGATATTTTCCCTTCAACCGCTTGCGTGCGTATGCGCTTGTGGTCAGTCCGCAAAGGGCTGCATATTCCGCTATCTCCTTATGAAGCTGCGGCGTAAGCCTTACTATTAGGCGGCTCGTGTATTTCGGAGCCGCCTTTTCTATATTTTTCTTATTCATACCAAGTATTACTTCTATAAAAGTGTGCAACCCAATGCGAGCTTGCGAGCGTTCAGGAAGTCCATTGGCATACGGACAAACGAAGTGCGTTTGTATGACATTGGTATTTCTTGCATAGCACCGCTATCAGAGTTTACGCACAAGCACGCTACGCACTGCGGTTGCACCAGTTCACAGACTTGTTGTATAACGGTTCTCAAATTACCCAAGCAACAGCAATTGTGGGGCATCCTCCGCTTCCATCTGTTCTTTGAAGAATTGCCTTCTGGCTTCTGCCTCCAGTTCCATGTCAGAGACGCTTGGCGGTGGAACATCTTCCTCCTCGCCATTATCGCCATTTCCTGAAGTTAGGGAAGAAAAGGAACTGTTGGCAAATTGTGTTGGAGAAGTACCGCCATTTTTGATGGGTGGATCCTCCTTGTTAGGGAATGCGGTTGTGGAAGTCATAGTATTAGACTTGCCGGAACTGTCTCTTTGGTTGATGGGAACATAGTGAGGATTGACATATTTCTTGCCGTCAACAATCCATGCAGAAATGCAGAGCAATGTGTGAACACTTCCTCGTCTTGTCTGTACAGAAGAAAGGATGTCCAATTTGTTCATGTGGTCAAGCATCTTGGAGACGGTTTTTCGGTCACACTTCCATAGTTTGGATAGAGCCACCTCTGACATGTTCACCTCCCATAATGCGGTTGTGGATTCCCCAACCTCATTTGATGTTTCAATCTGTCGTGTCACAATCTGAATGAGTTGATAAAGGCATGAAAGGCGATTGATGCCAGCCGTGCCACCCATCAGATAGTTTACTTGTTTATTACTCAGGATAATGCTGTTGAAAATATTACTGTTCATCGTTGTTTATTTTTGTTGTGTGAATCTTTTCTTGCTGTTATGCGGAAAACTCTCTGCCGTCAAAAGAGAAGCTATCGCCTCATGCCGAAGCCTCTCTCTGGCATATAATACTCCTTGTCGTATGCGATATGGTCAAGCACACGTTGCAGTCGGTCAAGTTGAGGACTGTCAAGCACTTGTATGGCATTGATGGTAATTTTCTGTGATGCAATTCTTCGATGCTCACAGTTTCTTTCAGACATGGTTCCGTCACCGTCAGCATAGACCGAATGAAGATAGGTATTGACTGCTTCCGTTTGTTCCTTGCTTGGGTAAGCAGCAGGAAAGCGGTCGGAAATGTAGTCTACCATATTGCTGACCGCATTAGCCAACAGAGGGTCACGTTTTTGCAGACTGTTTACAAGTTCATCTTTCGTCATAATCCTATGGTCTATTGTTCATTTCATTCAGACGGTTTGCTGCCTCCTGTCTTATCTCCTCCTCCGACATGGATCTTGCGCCACGCACCCAGTCAAGCAAGGCTTTCTTCTCAAAGAAGATGAGCTTGCCAGCAGGCTTGAAGTACGGCAACTGGTTAAGATGCGTCATCTTGTAGAGCGTGCTCTTGGCAATGCCGAGAAAGGCGGAAGCCTCTTCAAGGTTCAACACTTCCTTTGTCATATAGCAAAGGTTCTCCAACTTGTTCACTCTCGACTGAAGCTCCACTATCTTGCGCTCATGGTCGAGGTTCATCTTTAATGCGTTCTTTTCTGTCATAAATCTGATATTTTGTTTATTTCGTTATCGATTTCGGCTGCAAAGGTATATTGTTGCCAATGATATTCAAGTAGCCGTTATGGTTTATTAAAGGTGCTGATTTTCAATTCTTTGGTTCTATTTTACCATGCTGCGATGTGGTAGATTGGTCGGACACTCACTTGAAATTCAGCATCTTCAAATGTCTATCGTTCAAACATTCACAAAACCAAGGATTGGACAATAAGGGTGGCAAATCTTTGGTTCTATTGCCAGTTCTCGTTTTTGAAAATGTCCATCAGAGTGCAAAACAAAATTTAACACCCGATTTTCGCAAGTCATGCTGTTTGAGGTCAAAATCGCTTGCAATAACCACATTTGGAGTACAATGGTAGGAAAATGAGTTGTGAATGAGAGAAATAGGGATTTCCCCTCGTTTTTCAAGGGACAAATTTGTACCTTTGCAAACGAAACAGAGGTATTCCACAAGGGATATTTCGGGCAAAGTGTTCTTGACTTTATTTTTCCGTGGTTTTGTCCCGTTTTTGTCCCTCGCTGATTTTGTATCACGAGACAAGAATTTATAAATGACTGATTTACAGCGACTAAAATCGTGTTTTGGAGAATTGGTAACGGCAACCACCAGAACGGCCCCTGCGAACCCGTAAACGTCGCGTCCGTGAGGAACTCGTTCGTTTGAAAAATCACATCGTCAATCTCCTCCTCAAGAAGATTGATACCGAAATCAGTGAGTATATTTCCGTCTGCCATTTGCCGTCTGTCTTTTTAGTTTCACCTGTTTACACTCTCTTCACCGTCACCCCCGGAACTGCCGCCCGACTGTGAGCCACGCACCGCGAGACGCGATTCGTTCCAGCGGCTCATGGCTTCCCTGATGACGCTGCCTTTGTCCAAGGTACGGTCCGAGGTCGCGTTCAGCAGGTTGCTCGTCAGGGTGGCATTCTGCCGTTTGGCGAGATAGCTGACAAGAATCTCATTCTGCTGCACCACGTCTTCGTAGATTCGCAGATACTCTTTCTTCCGCTGCGCATTGGGCATATAGGCATCCCTGGTAGCATCAATGGCGCACTGGAAAACATGGTAGTATTCCGTCCAGCGTTCCCTGTCCTCCGGGGTGCCCCCGGCAGGAAGGATACGGTCGATGTTACGCTTCATCCTTTCCATCTGGCCGTTGATCTTGTCACCTTCGGCAAGCCAGGCGATATCAGCCTGTCGGTCTGCCACGTTCAGGGCCTCTATTTTCGCGCGGCTCACCAATGCCGAATCGATGGATTCGGCTTCGTCCGTCTGGTTATAGAGGTTGATGCCGGCTGTCGTGCGGAACCCCAGTTTGTTCTTTGCCGCTGCCGATTTCTTGTATTTGTTGTGTAATGCCCAGTAGTACAGTTCCGGCGTGAGGGAGCCCGCACCGGTTTCCATGACCGTAATCTGGTTCTGCTTCGGCGAGTCGTGGTTATAGGTCACATACTGCGCCTGTGCCGTTGCTGTTGCAATGATCGCAACCGTCATGAGCATGAGTTTTCTGTTCATCTTTTTTCCCTTTTATCGTTAGTAATCCAGCCTTCCGGAGTTGCGCCAACGTCCGAAGGCTCCTTCAATTATCTCCTGTTTGGTATGTTCACGGTATATCTTCGACTTCCAGTAGCCGATTCTTACCTGTATGTATCGCCAGGTCTCCATATAGGCCCGGTTCAGATGTCGTTCGATGTCGTCCAGAGACCTGTTCACGGCCTCCAGCACCATCAGCAGATCCGAAGTGGAGCAGGCCGCCGCTCCCGTGGCATACAGCGCCAGGTCGCTGACCGACTTGTAGAGTTGCTCCCCGTCATGGGCTATATCCCGTATGGCTTTCTCGTTGATGGTGATGAGCAGGGCGTCGGAGGGTTCGATGCGTCCGCGTTTCAGCACCTTCTCGTGAAATGCCTCCAGCATCGACTTGTAGTCCGCTATCCGGTCACTTACCGTATTGTAGGTGTTCTTTGCGTTCAATACCGTGCGTAACGACTGGTACATCACATCAATGACATCAAAGGCACGGGTGTACCGGTCAAGGTCGATATTCAGTTCCTTGTATTCGCCGACCTCCTTGCGGCTGTATTCGTGCAGCAGCTGGTTGCTGTACTCAAGGGTACTTCGGGCCAGCAACAAGCTACGCTGCTTCTTATGGTCATTGATATAGGCTTCAACGGACACCACGTCGAATGTCCATTGTGCTTTGACGACATCAGGCAGGAGTGCAAGCAGCACTATGGTTATCAGCAAGGCCCGTTTCATGGTCTTTCCTCCTTTCTCCCGCTTCGCAGGCTACGGGCGTTTTCCACCCAACGGTCATGGCATTCTTCCACGAGAGTGAGGCGTCGCCCTTCGTCCATATTCAGATCCGGAAGGACATCCTTCAGCACGTCGATGATGCTGCGCTTGTAATGCATCATCTTTTCCAGGGATACCAGGTCGGCGTATATCTGCGTAATCCGGGAATCCACTTCACGCGCGATTTCAAGACGGTCACTTGACCACAGCAGGTGGTACACCTCTCCGGTAGAGGTATCTTCCATCGGGGTGGTACGGGCATATTCCGTCGTGATCTTGCATGACGGATGCTCCCGGGCAATTTCCGCGATACGTTCATTCACGATCCGCTCTTTTTCTTCTTCCGGAAGGTCCGGGTCGAATGTCAGCACGTCGGCCACATACGTGTCGGTGTATTGCGAGGTCAGTTCCCAACTGATCTGTACAATGGCACGGTGAATCTTGATGCCGAGGAAGTATTTCGGCTTGCGTGCTATGCTGATGGTTGCCTTGAAAGTTATCTCGCCGTCTATATTCGGCATGGTCGCCTTGCGGACGAACGTGTATCCGTTCCACGAACCGCCGTCCTGCCACGACAGACTGTAGGCCGTCTTGCAGTCCTGCATGATGGCCGGGATACGGTAGTAGTCGTCCGTCGGCACGTCATTGTCGTTTGCCGCTTCCTGCTTCGCATCCGCGTATTCCTTCTGTTTCTTCTGCCACTCGGCCAGTTCTGCCTTCAACTCTCCGATACGCGTCAGGTTGGCGTTGTACTGCTGCCTGTAAACGGCAGCATCCTCCACACTGGCCTCGGATATTTTCTTCAGCAGCTCCTTGTTCTCATCCTCCAGTGCCTTGATCTGTGATTGAAGCATGGCTACCTGGTTGTCTGCCTCCCGTATCAGCTCATCCAATTCCGAAAAGTCAAGTTCATTTTCCGTCACGGAGGTCTGCATGGAGCAATCCTTGGTATGGGCATTGGGTGAACCGCCGCATTTCCTGCATTTGTACTGGGTCGAACCTTGGCCCAGAGTAGCCCCGTCCGAGCAGGTGACGCTGATGGTCACGCTCTCGCATCCTTTAAGTTTGGCGGCATCCGTTGCCTGATAGTAGTTCCGCGCGTCGGAAGCTATGTAATAGACATAGCCGTCCTCGTTTTCGTTGAATTCCGACAGACGGGCATTGAGCTGCGCCTTGAAGGTCTCCAGATCCATAGTGTAGGAATCGAATATCTCTTCATACACGATTTCCTCATGGTTCCAGCTTTTCTTGACATGTATCTCGTAGGCGTAAGCCTTCTTTGTCTGCTTGCCGCCGCGGCTGATGATGTAGGCGTTCTGCCAGTAGTTGATGCTGTAAGTGTTGCCGTCATTCTGGTTGTTGAGCTGCTGTACACGGTTTCTCGACCATCCGGCATATCGTTCCGAGTTGGAGAGAGCCTGTTCCCGCTGCGAGGCATTGGGATAAAAACCGGGGTCGCTCGTTTCGAAACGGGTCCACTCACCGCCGTTCAGGATGCTGTTGTCGTCCGTGGGCGGGTAATAGTCACACAATGACACGCTGCCCTGGTCACGTCTGGCGATGTACCAGCGCTGCGTGTAATAAGTCCCGGCTTCGTCGTCTATATAGTCACTGATCCAGTCGGCAAGGTCGTAATCCCCGAACTCGAACAGGCCGGCCACGTTGTCAGGACCGCCGATCTTGTCCAGCAGCAGGTTCCCGATACCTTGTTCCGCTTCCTCGAACAGGCCGGAGTAATGGTCGTACAGGTTGGCAATCTCGCTGACCTTGCCCGAAAGCAGGTTATGGAACATACTTTCAGGCAGCAGGGCATCGCCGAGATTACCCGCACCGGCCGTTGCCAGACCGACACCCAGATTGTAGAGATTGTCAAGGTCGCTTTGCAGGTTCTCCCGTGTAAAGCGGTCAGGAATCCGGGAAAAATCGTCCAGCATCCGCTGCCAGTCTATACCGCCCAGTTCCGAAAGTTTAAGCAGAGGCACGACCTCGCTGTTGATCTCCAGAAAAGCGATGTCCGAGAACGAAAGTGTACTGTTTGTCACAACGCTTTCGAACTGCATACACAGGCTCTTCGTCTCATCGCACACCTTCATCAGGTAGCTACCCCAGTGGATCGCTGTCTGCGGGGAGTGAAGCATCTGCTTTGCCACCACCCAGATTTTCGGTATGATCTTGTCGGCCACCATGTGGTAGATACGGCGGTAATAGTAGTTTTCCGTGCTGCTACACCAGATACCGAGGTCCGAGAGTGCTTTGTGTTCCAGAAATTTGGAAGAGAAAATTCCGGCTGCCGCCACCTCCGCCGCCGTATAGTGCTTCAGGATGTCATCGACCTGCTCACGGTAGTAGCTTTCAGCCACGACCTCCGTACCGAACGCGGCTGCCATTGCCGCCACGGTACGTGCGTCATAGTTCACGCTGTAATACTGGGCGTGGACATGCTGCGTGAAGGCAAGCAGCAGAACTGCAAAGACAAATGACAGTCGCTTCATGTTCATTCTGTTCAACGGTTGAAAATATTACCTCTCCGCTTGCTGCGGTTGTTCTTCTCAGGTACTCCCTGCAGGGCCAGTATCAGCTTCTCTGCTTCCTCCATAGCCTCGTATGGGGACAGACCCCTGTATCTGACATACAGGTCTCTGGCTACTTCATACCGGCGCTGGTCCCACTTGACCTCCTCCGATTCCTCGAAACGCATGATGGTAGTGACGTCTTTGTCATCCTCGGTTTCAAATCTCATATATGCGTCCAGATCCTCTTCGGTCATGCCCAGTCGCAACCCGAATTTGCCCAGCATATCCTCTATGTGTACGATGCTTCTTTCACCCAAATGGCGGAAATGAAGCAAGTCCCAGTTGCTGTGCTGGCACAGTTCCCGGATGGTGGCAATATCGTGGCTGTTGCACACGTTGCGGATGCGGAGAGCGTAAGGCTCAACACTGAACAGTTCCGCTATAGGTCGGTCTATATCAAATTTTCCCATTGTATCTGATTTTATTGTTTTGCTTTCAGGTTCAGTACCCGTCCGGCCTCGTTGACCTTCTGGGCGAATGTCAGGGACTTGCTGATGCCGCTGGCATCCCAGTCCCGGCAATAGGCTTCAATGGCTTCCTGATGGCTGCACCGGAGCTCCCTCTTGTAGAGTTTCAGGGCTTCCTTCTCAGCACGTTCGGTCGTGTAGGTCAT
>ERZ860264.959-NODE-959-length-22633-cov-3.819470_pt1 | contig 22633 bp, 13 predicted proteins | sample MGYA00509980_ERZ860264 | MGnify/ENA primary metagenome ERZ860264 (study PRJEB30046, sample SAMN00715212) | human gut metagenome | study: EMG produced TPA metagenomics assembly of the A metagenome-wide association study of gut microbiota in type 2... | reverse complement strand
AGAGCCTTATTGGGCAATGACCTTCACGGTCTTACCACCAAGACGCTTCACGTAAACATCTCCAACTTTCACGCTGTTAGCCTTCACTCCGCCAAGAGTGAAATACTCAGCGTGAGTATTATCGTCTGCCGCCTCGACTGAGCCGATGGAAGAAGCTGTAGACTTCTTTATTGAAACAGTCAGCTCATCAACGTCTACAGCAATGTCATATTTACCAGCCTCATCAATAGTCCATTTGTTGTCATCTCCGCCGAACACCATTTTTCCATCATCGGCAATGTCGCGGACAAAGAATGTTTGGCCAAAACCGGTATGGTTGTTTATAGCGAATTTCAGTTCACCTGCGTTCAAGTCAACAGTAGCCGTGAACTTGAATGGGTTGGCATCATCCTGCGCCATGGCTATACCATCAGAAATAGACCATCCACCAGGTGTTGCCTCACCGATAATCCAAAGACCTGTGTATTTGATGTTTTTTTTCTGATACGCCGCTTTTGTAACGGTTATTATCTCATTCTCCACATCACACACTATGTCATAGTTTGCAGATTCCTTAACCTTAAACTTATTATCAGCTCCATTGTTTACACAGAGCTTGTACTCAACACCAGACTCCATTGCAATATCATTGCTCTCCGGGCAGAGCTCTCCACCCCATCCGGCATAAGTAAGGAACTTGAAGCCATCGCCTTCATTACTGATATACACCGTAGCCTTATACAGACCCGTATTCTTCGCATTAGACAATACGATACTGTTGTCTATCGAATAACCACACCAGACGGAGCCGCCCACAATCATCAGACGAGAAACGTCTATAGCAGCATTTGCCGTCAACACACTTGCTGCAAACACTGCGCAGCAAAAGATTTTTTTTGTAAAACTCTTTAATTCCATACTGTTCTTTTTTTAAGTTAATATAAAAAGTATAATTGTTCCTTTCTATCTCACAGCCACCTTCTGTACGTATGTCTGTCCACCTGTGATATCCGCAGACACAACGTATACACCAGGAACAAGACATTCCCCAAGCTCGATACGGTTACCGGACTGTCCTGACATGGCTACCAAATTGCCCGCCAGTGAAACTAAGCGCGCGTTTCTAAGTATCTCGTTAGAACCAATGATAACAGATCCACCATTTGTCTTGACACAAAACGTGCCATCCATGTTCTCTACCGATGCAATACCCGTTGTACTGTTCGGATCTCTCTTTGCACCACTTACGCCATTAAGGAAATCACCTTTTATGGTTCCAGACCAAAGATCAACGGAAATCTTATAATCTCCCTGCTTGTCATCCGGAACACACCATTTTGTGTCATCGCCGTTCTCAACAAAACGCTCTGCCTCGGTTATAGACTGTCCCGACACTGTAGGATGAAGGCTGTACGGTCCCCAGTCAAGTTGTCCGAGAATCTTGAACAGATTAGGTTCCACATTCTCAGTGCGTTTCTTCAACTCCATACGGCAGATGTAAAGGTATGGATTGTCTATGTCCTGCGTAAAAGCTACAGCGTCCTGCGTATTCCAACCTGACTCTGCGGCTCCGCCAACGATATATATGTTATAAGGTGCGCGGAACGGCGCCGCCGTCATGTTTAATGACAACAGATTTATGTCTATACGGTAATAGTCGGAAGACACCTCCACATAGAAGCCCTCCGCACTGGCATCGGAGGTCTTCACGAGTGGTGAGCCATCCTGAACATCCGGACATTCCCATAGCGGAACGTAATATGATGTGCCATCACCAGGCGTCGCCGTTGTCATCAGACGCAACGTACCTCTATTCAGTCTGCCTTTGTAGCTGAACATACCGTTTATGCCATCCGCAAGTTTCAGAATACCACCCGGTACTGCCGAGCCTTCCATCCACAGTTCTCCTGGTATCGTCTGTGGAACACCCTTTTCAACCTTCATCTTCATAGCTTTTAGATCTACGGTAATCTTATAGTCACCCTCTGCGATGGGAACAAACTTGTTATCGTTGTCATAAGCGTTCTGTCCGTCTTCATAATAGCGAAGGTCATAGGTCATTCCAGTCTCTACTTTCTGATTTGCGGCAGTTGCCACAAATCCCGGCCAATACCAGTTTGTATTAGAAATAAACTTAAATTCGTCTTTCTTCAGATGACCTTCCCAAATGAAGACACCCTCTTTGCCATTTACAGACAACATGCCTACGGCTCTTGAAAGATCCCATCCTGCAGGTGTGGCACCACCAATCATATAAACTCTGGAAAGATCCTGGCCGTTGGCTGTAACGAATGACAGTAATATGGCAAATGTCAATAATATCTTTCTCATATCCCTATCGTTGTTTTCTGGTTATTGCATTACTTTACAAATTCCGCCGTGCGTGCCTCAGCGTTGAACTTATAGTGGCACACGTAGACACCCGAAGAGAGGTCATCCGTCGGATGTGACACCTGTGCTACATTACTGTATGTCTTGCCGGAAATTCTGTTTCCGGACATACTGTATACATCAAGAGAAACGCGCGGCTGCAGCTCACTGAACGACACGCGCAGCTCATTGGCTGCGCGGTCGAACATGAATTTATCTGTTACAGAAGACACTACTGATGAAATGGCTGCAGCACCGCTTTCCACCTCCACGGTCAGTGTGCTGTTGCATACGGTCTTCGGTACACGTATTATCGTTGTCTTTGTCGTTGCATCGTAAGTCCAGGAACCTTCTTCCGAACCTTCATTGTATGTCATTGCGTTCACTTTCACAGACGAAGGTTTGCCGGAATACAGCATCTCTATCGTGTAGCTGCGGCTCTCGGGCATTCCGGGGAATGAGCCCTCTGCCGGATAGACGGTCACTGTACTTGCGTTGCCGCTGACGGTCTGTGTCATGCGTGTAAAGGTGTATTTGTCACCGCGATATCCCTCGGTGTCGTTCTCGTCCTCATATAGTTTAGCCTCACCGTCGGCGCCCGGAATAACCTTCAGCACAAGGTTCTCCGGACGTGTCTTGAGATTCTTAACCTTTGGATAGTTGGGAATAATGGCACCTGCCTTATAATAATAAGGTATGTCACTTGCGCCAAAAGTACGGTTATGAGTTCCTCCACTGAGACGCTCACCAGTGCAGGCCTCAAACCATTCACCCTCGGGCAGCCAAACTTTCAGTCCGACCTTGCCGTTAATGGCAGGTTTGGTAATCGGATATACGAGAATGTCATCGCCAAACATGTATTCACCTTCGTATGTATATGCCTCTTCGGCATCAGGATTGTCATAATATAGCGGACGGCAGATGCCTATACCCTCATCGTATGCCTTACGTCCCATTGTATATATATAAGGTATGAGAGAATAGCGCAGGTTTACGGCCTCGCGCATCGTTGGGAAGTTGGAGAATTTCCATATACGGCGTTCTATGCGCGAGTCGCTGGTGGCATGAGTGCGGAAGATAGGTGTGAACACACCGAACTGAATCCAACGGAGTACAAGCTCAGGGTCGTTCACGATATTCTCACTCGTGAAGGCATGTCCGCCGAGGTCATGTCCCCACCAGCAATAACCGACATTTGACGCTGTTGCCGTAAAGTAAGGCTCGAATGCCAGTGTAGGATAATTGATGAGCGCATCGCCAGAGAAACCGATTTGGTAGCGGTGGTTGCCCAGTCCGCCCCAGCGGTGGAAGATGAAGGCGCGACGGTCGGGATGGTTAAGACGCATGTCCTCGTAGAAAACATGGTTGCACCAGAACGTATTGCTCAGTTCAGGAACATACTTACTTGTCAGTTCCTGCTGCCAGTCGAGCCACCAGAAGTCACAGCCTATGTTCTCATGAGGGCGCAGAATGTTCGTGAATAGCGACTTATAGAACTTGCCGTTGTCCAACCTCCACGGAATGTTTCCGTTTCCATCGGGACTCACCTCCCCTTCAAGTCCCGCCTTGAACGCAGCATAATTGTCCTCATCTGAGTCAACGCCATAAGCCGGGTGAAGGTTAAGCGTGGCTTTCAGGCCATCCTCCTCATGCAGAGCCTTGAGGAAACCTGCGGGGTCAGGGAACTGCTTCTTGTTCCAGCTCCACCCTGTCCAGTCCTGTCCGTGCCAGTCTGTATCGATGACCATAACATCGCATGCAAGGTCGTTGTCACGCATTTCCTTGGCAAGGTCACGGAATTCCTGAGCAGAGTAGTCCTGATACTTGCTGTACCAGTAGCCTAAAGCCCACAGTGGCGGCATGGGTATCTTGCCGGAAATAAGCGTGAAGTCTTTCAATGCCTTCTTATAGTCGTGGCCGTAGCCCATGAAATACCAGTCCATTCCTTCCGGGTCTTCACGCTGTCCAAGCCAGTCAATGCCGGTCTCCGAATCAGGCACAAGCAACATCGACTTGCTGCCGTCGCCACGGCGTGCGGCATCCGAGTCATCAATGACAGCCCAGCCGGAACGCGATATAATGCCGTCGTCCATCTCACTGCGCTTGTTGTCGCCATTGGCTCCGTCGAGCGTACGGGCTGTACCCTTCAGATTGAGCGCGTCCTTCTTCCACGGATACCATGTCACGGTGCGTCCGTCCATCTGAAACGTTATCTTAAGGTTCTGCGAGCTGGCAGGGTTGAATGTTCCGGGGAACGAGCCCTTGCGGTATTGCAGTTTCAGCTTGTCGGTTGTTATATACAAAAAGGTTTCATCTTCGGTCTTCGTGTAGTGAGGCACAGGCAGGCGGCGGTTGACAACCGCAAATGTTTTATGATCCTCAAACTTCTTGTCGCTGCCACTACGCCACTCTATGCGTATCATTTCGGGCGTAAGAACCGTAAAGCGCATGTCACCGGAGATGACAATGGCTGCCTGGTCGGCAACAGGATTGGAACAAGGTTCCGTTCCTGCTGCCAACACTGCAACTACTGAACTAATGAATAATGTAATAAAAGATAATATCTTCTTCATTGTATCTCTTTTATACTATAGATATCGTATTTATTATTTCAGATTCTTCAGGCCTTTCACATCGGCAGCATTCTTCATCTCCATGATGCTTATGGCATATCCACCGCCGGGCGCAGCCTTCAGCTTCAGCACGCTCTTCGCCGTGACGATGCCCTTTGAGATTGTGTAAGCCTGAGGATTGTCGCGATAGTGTGCATCCTTGGCATCGGCATATACAGTTGCAATATATTTCTTGCCTTTATCAAGGAAATCAAGCTTAAGCACAGAGGCGTGGCCGTTCTCACCGGCCGTACAGCCAACAAACCAATTGCCAGTGCCCTTGGCCTTGCGCGCAACCGTAACATACTGTCCAGGCTCGGCCTCAAGATAGTGGCTGTCACCCCAGTCTACAGCCACATCCTTTATAAATTGGAAAGCATCAATGAAACGCTCATAGTTCTCAGGCACATCGGCTGCCATCTGAAGCGGACTGTACATCGTGACATAAAGAGCCAGCTGGCGTGCCAGTGTGGAGTTTACATGATTCTTGTTGTTCGGATTCATCTTATCCATGTCCATCTCAAAGATACCCGGAGTATAGTCCATCGGACCTCCCTGCAGACGGGTGAACGGAAGCACTGTTGTATGGAACGGCTTGTTGCCGTTGGTCGCCTCATACTCCGTGCCGCGTGCAGCTTCGTTGCCTATAAGGTTGGGATATGTGCGGCATAGTCCTGTCGGGCGAACGGCCTCATGCGCATTGACCATGATATGATGCTTGGCAGCTTCCTTCACGGCATAGAGGTAGTGATTGTTCATCCACTGACCATAATGATGCTCACCACGAGGAATGATGTTACCCACATATCCACTCTTAACCGAATTGTATCCGTACTTATTCATAAGATTGTAGGCAGCCTCCAGGTGACGCTCGTAATTGCGGACCGATGCCGATGTCTCATGATGCATCATAAGGCGTACGCCCTTGGAATGGGCATAGTCATTGAGCATTTTGATGTCGAAGTCGGGATAAGGGGTGACGAAATCGAACACATAGTCCTTGGAGTGGCCGAACCAGTCTTCCCATCCGACGTTCCAGCCCTCAACAAGCACCTGATCGAAACCATGCTTGGCGGCAAAGTCGATATATTTCTTCACATTTTCGTTGTTGGCGCCATGACGTCCATGAGGCTTCACCCTCGTATAATCCGTCTCGTCAAGCATAACAGACGGCAGGTCGTTGGTATATGACCACTGCTGGCAGCCGTTGATCATCTCCCACCATACGCCTACGTACTTGACGGGCTTAATCCATGACGTATCCTCATACTTACACGGGTCGTTAAGGTTAAGTATGAGATTGGACGAGAGCATGTCGCGCGCATCATCACTGATGATGACAGTACGCCACGGAGTCTTGCAGGGAGTCTGCATGTGTGCCATGTTGCCCTGAGCGTCGGGCGTAAGCTGCGATGTGAAGATGAAGTTCTTGTCGTCGAGATCAAGGTGCATGCACGAATAATCCACCAATGCCGCCTCATGTATGTTGACGTAAATGCCATCGGACGTCTTCATCTGAAGCGAGGTCTGTACACCTGTAGGCGAGAACGAGGTCTGCGACACATTGCCGCAGATGGCGTCCTTCATCAGTCCGCGGATTTCCGACAGCTTCGACTCCGTATAGTCATATTCCTGCGTGTCGTAGTCGCCGGCAATCCACCACGCGGTGTTGTCGCCCGTCATGGCGAACTGCGTGTGCTCTGCCTTCACCACGAAGTAAGGCAGATATTGCTGCTGCGGGAACTCGTAGCGGAAGCCCACGCCGTCGTCATAGACACGGAAACGGAGGTTCATGTAACGCCCGTTCGACGGTTTTTCCATCTCAACGAAAAGCTCATTGTAGTGGTTGCGGATGTCGCGTGTCTCGCCCCACACCGGCTGCCACGTCTCGTCAAATGTCGATGTCGTGGTGTTGTTGATGCGGAACGAGTCCATCAGCGAGTTCTCCTCGTTGAGTTCTATTCCGAGCGTGCTCGGCTTCACCACGGCTTTGTTCTTATAGTCAATCTTATATGTCGGCACGCCTTTCTCGTTGAGAGAGAAACTAAGGCTGATGTTGCCGTCGGGCGAAGTCACGGTCTGTGCCTGCGCTGCCATCGCCATAAGTGCGCAACAGGCGGTTGCAATCTGTTTTCTTAGGTTCATTATTGTTATTTTTTATGAAGTTAAAGGAAGCCTTCCCCCCCCTTTTTTTTTTTTGGGGGGGGAAAAGGCTAAGATGAGTTGTTACTTGCTCAATCTCACGATCTTGCAGCCATGGGCCGGGATATTGACCGAGAGCGACGTGGCCTTGCCCTCGTCGGCATGTTCCCAGAGGTCACGCACGTTCCATTCGCCGCTGATTCCGAGGTCACTGAAGTTGACGGAGCGCGTAGAAGTAGTGGCATCGCGGTTGAACAGTCCTATTACGTAGTCGCCGTTGGACATCTGACCATACCATATCTCGTTATTCTTGTCGAGCAGATTATCGCTCACAGGCTTGCCGACAAAACCGTCGCGGTTGAGCTCAAGCAGCTCAGAATTGGTGTAGAACCGGAGGTTGTCACCGATGGTTGAGGGCTGGTCGGACACAGCAATCGGCCCGCCGGCCATCAGCTGCAATGATATGACGGTCTCACGCTCGGTGTCGCTCTCGAATGTGTTGAGACGGATGAAGTCGCCGTCGAGGATTACCTTACCGCGACCGGCAATGTGCGACCAATGGATGAACCCGTCAAACTGATTGTTGCAGTTGGGCCACGTGGTGTAGAGCTTGCCCTTGTCGCTCGACGAGCAATGGCTCCATCCGCCACCGCCGGTATCGGCAACGATTCTCACCATGTTTCCATATCTGGCCTCAACCTCAGCGTCGTTGTACATGTGAGGCATGACAAGCGACGTGAACACGCCATACTTCTTGGCAGCCTCAGCGATATAGTACATAGCACGGGCGTATGTCCTGCGGCCGTATCCACGGCTCACGGTACCCATTCCGCGGTCTCTGCCGTCCTCATACCACGAGAGGAAGTCCATGCGGATGAACTTCACGCCCAGCTCGCTGTAATGCTTGAAGAAACCGTCAATATATTCCTTTGCACCGGGATGGTCGGCCACAACCCAGTGGAACCATGTGTCCTCGGCATTGGGGTACCAGACGTCCTTGTCGGTCTCGCTGTTGTAGTAGAGGTCACCGAAAGTATAGTCCGTTCCTGATATCTTCGTCTCCCGCGGACCGTGAATCCACAGCGGATTGTCATAGACCCCGAGTTCGAGCCCTTTAGCCTTGCACTTGGCTACAAGATCCTTCAGCGCCACGGAGCCGTAATGGGTCATATATCCGCTCCCGTCGTTGGCGAGCATCGGGATGAATCCGTCAGTGCACACCATGTTATAGCCGTAAGGCTTGAGGTCGGACGCCACCCAGTCGATGATGTTGTCCCACTGTTCCGACGTCAGGTCCATATCGTTATTGCTCACGCCCTTGGCCTGCTCCTCCATGCAATACTCATAAACGCTCCAATAGAGCGGAGCTTTCGCGTTGTCATGCACACCCTCAACGACAGGCATGTCCGAAAGGTCATACGACGGCGGATAGCGCATTTCTTCATCATCACTGCACGAGCTGAACATTGCGGCTGCCGCAATGGCCATTGTCAATATTGTCATCTTTTTCATATTTGATAGTTTTGTTTTTTCAATTCACGGTTCTTGCGTCCAACATGAAGAAATCCGTCTTCCGGAATGTCCATACCGTTGCTCCGGAGGGACAGGCGTAATCTCCGTAAGCCATATCCCCGCCCACCGGATTTGTTACACGACCCATGTAACATTTCCGGTGACGGATTTTCCTGTTCTCATGAGACATTTTCTCCTGCTCAGTTACGAAGTCTGACGGAAGAACCGTGGCTTTTATCGGTTTAATTCAATTTCTCTGCTGTTATCGTCCAGTTCTCAAGGTCGAAAGTTATTCTATATGTTCCTTCCTCGGTTATTCTCCACTGGTCATCAGGATTTTTAGTGTACACGAAATCAGGCGAGGCCACTCCGGCAGAAGAGATCTCAACGCCATTTGATGACGGACGCAGGAAAGGACACGAGAAAGAGCCGTCGCGCTCGGTGCAGGCCTTCATCGAGCCTTGCACGAGACGCCCCTGCCAGATGAAGATATAGGGATTGTCGGCCGACTTCTCGAACTCGCTCGCCTCATCCATGCTCCATCCGTTGGGAGTAGCGTCACCTATCATATACAGCGTAGCGGTCTCTATTGGAGTCTTCTTGTCGCCGGCTTCCGGCTCACCGAGATATTCGGCAGCCAGCTTTCCATGTTCAAGGTCGAACGTGAGGCGGTAGATGCCGGCGGTTTCAACGACCCACTTGTCATCGGGAGAAGCCGCAAACACGATGTCGGCAGACTCAACGCCGCTCTTGCCTATCTTGCAGCCGTTGAACGACGGACGCACAAAAGGAGCTCCCCAGTCGCCGGTCGAGATACAGGCCTTCAACTCGCCGCCGTTCAGCTCGCCTTCATAGACGAACATGTAGTCGGCCGTCTTGACCGTCGGCGTCGGGGCGTCGATGTTCCATCCCGAGGGAGTAGCCTCGCCTACGATATAGAGCACGTCGGTGACAACCGGCTCAAATATCACCGGTTCAGACGGTTCTTCAACGGCAGCGCCAAGATACTCTGAAGCCATGGTCCAGTTGCGAAGGTCAAAGGTGAGCCTGTATTTACCGGACTCGGCAATCCGCCACTTGTTGTCCGGGTCGCCGGCATACATGACGAACGGACGGTTGGCGACAGACGTCTTCGTGATCTCCTCGCCGTTGTTCTCAGGACGGATGAAGGCTACGTCCCATCCCGTGGGAGCAAGACACAGCTTCATCTCTCCGGATTTGAGGGTACCCTCCCACGTGAATACGAGCGCATCGGCCTCGGTGGTCTGAAGCCTGGTGGCATCATCAAGACTCCATCCGCCTGGAGTGGCATCACCTACCATATAGAGCGTGGAGGTCTTTATGGGCAGATTGCCGTCTATGACGACAAAATCCTTCTCTTCATCGCATCCTGTCATGGCTGCGGTGAGCAGCAATCCTGCGATTGCGGAAAATAAATGTTTCAGTTTCATATCTGTTATGGTTTTTGAGAGCCCGCTCCCACTCCATACATGATGGAGACGGGAGACGGACGGCTCATTATGTTTTACACCTTTATATAAATATATTAATCGCTGTATCCCGGATTTTGCACAAGATTGTGATTTGCATTCAGGATGGGGCGCATGATGGGGAATATCTTTGTATGGTCGTCGGCATCAGGTGCCTTGTCCCACCACGTTCCGGAAGTGAACTTGTTGAAACGGATGAGGTCTATGCGGCGACGGCTCTCGGCGAAAAACTCACGTCCCCACTCATCGAGCATCTCGTTCATGTCAAGCTTAGCGTTGCCCTCAGGAGCATAGAGCACATCGGAAAGCACCCCGGCAGGATAGTTGCGACGGCGCACGCTGTTGAGCAGTTTCGCCGCGCCCTCGGTGTCATTGGCGCGCAGCTTGCACTCGGCCAGCGAATAGATGATCTCAGGAAGACGGATCTCCGTGTAGTCGCTCTCCATCTGACCGGGATCGTCGTCGCCATAGAACGGATATTTGGCAAAATGCCATCCGGAGTTGTGGTCGCCATCGCGCAACGTACTGTTTGAGGCGGTCAGCCAGCGGTCGGGCGCAAGTCCCTGGAACTTGCCGACGGCGTCACGGATGTACAGTTCGTAGTCGACCTCGGGAGCCTTGACCTTCTTCGTCTCGCCATTATCATCGACATATTCCAGCGAACCGTAGATGAACATTCCCTCACGTCTACTGTTGCCCAGATTCCTATAGAGCGTCATTCTGGCGTCGCCGGGATATTTCCGGAACTTCTCTACTGGCATTCCCAGTTCGTAGGTGTAGAGCACACCATTGGGAGCATAACTCGGAGAAGCCGCATACTTGCAGTTGTGGTCGCCGCCCTTTGACTTGGAGTCGTTGAAATAATACTTGGCACGCGCCGGAACCGTCCACCAGTATGTGTCACCCTGATAGTTCCAATAGGAGTAGCCCGAAGAGGCGGGGAAGCCGAAGATAACTTCGTCGCACGCATCATTGTCCCAATCGAAAGCGGCATCCCAGCTGTCGGCAACCTCATACTTGCCGTATTTTCCGTCGAGAATGTCCTGAGCCACCTCGGCACACTCACCATACATCGGTTCGCCGATATAGACCTCGGCGTTCAGATAGAGGCGCACCAACAGTGAGGCTGCGGCGGCCTTGGTCCACTGTCCTTGCAGCTTGGCGTTGGTTCCGAGGCTCTCTTTCTCTACGAGCAACACCATACAGTCCTTGAGTTCGCTCTCAATGAAGCTGAAGATACGCTTCGGCTCCACCTGAGTCTCCGTGTTGAGGGACACGTCATTGTAGCTCACGGCAAGGGGAATGTTGCGGAAAGCATCGAGCAGACGCAGATAGAACCATGCACGCAGGGCACGGCACTGTGTCTTCAGGTTGTCAAACTCGGCCTGGGAAAAGCCGAAGCGCGACGGGTCGAGCTTGTCGAGGTCCTCAATCACATAATTACACTGCATGATGCCCTGAAAGCAGCCGTTCCACTCGGTCTGTGCGTCGCCGCCGTCTTCAACATTCCAGTCATGGTAGTGAAGGCGGCGCCACTTGCCTCCGTCGTCCCACCATCCGTCGCGGGTGGGAGTGATGAGCTGGTCGGCTGACAGCTCGTTGAGCACATGACGGCTGCAGATGCTCCAAAAAGCATGTTCAAAAGGACGGAATGTGGCCCGCACGACATCCATCTTCGTATTATAATAGTTCTGTGTTCCCACCTGATCGTAGAGGGTCTCGTCAAGGTCGGTGCAGCTTCCGAGAGAGACGCCAAGGAGTACTGCGGACACTATTGTTCTGAATATTTTCATATTAAACAGGTTTTTTAATTAGTTATTAGAAGTCGAGTTGCATTCCGACGATGATCTGTCTTGTCGACGGGAAGTAGGTACGTGAGCCCTGACCGCCGGGCGTGAGACCGTTGACCTGATATGTAGACGGGTCGACACCGCTGAAGCCGGTGAGCGTGAACACGTTCTTCATCGTTCCGTAGACACGGATGCGGTCAAGGAAACGCCAGTCCTTCGGCGTGAACGTATATCCGATGGTGACCATGTCGAGCTTGAGATAGTCGCCGCGCTCAAGGAAATAGTCGCACACGACGGGGTTTGCGCTCTGCGACGCATCGAAGTTCTTGCCGTAGGCCTTTGTCAGACGGTTGCCGGTGAAATTACGTGTACCGTAGTAGAAGTCGTGGATGTTGAAGATGTCATAACCGAAAGCACCACGGAAGAAGAGAGCAAGGTCGATGTTGCGGTAGCGGAAGTTGTGGCTCGTGGACATCGTGAACTTCGGCATACCGTTACCGACGATGCAACGGTCGGCATCGGTCGCCTGCGACGCACGTATGATGTCACCGTCCTTGTCATACACAAGCCATTCGCCATCGGGAGTATGACCTGCATATTTCCACATATAGAAATTGCCGAGCGACTCACCTTTCTGAATGCGCTGCAGGTTATAGTATGGATAAGGATCCTCCGTGCCGCAGACGTCATAGTAGTCCTGACCGACATACTGGGAATTGCTGAAATCGACGAACTTGTTGCTCATGGTCGTTCCAACAAAGCTGATGTCATACGAGAAATTCTTTGTGTTGACGGCATTGAAATTGAGGTCAATCTCAAAACCGGTGTTCTTCATCGTTCCTACGTTGACGAATGTCTCGTCGAAGAGATACGGCGGAACAGACACCTTATAGTTTCCGAGCAGGTCCTGCTGGCGGCGGTTGAAGTAGTTGAGCGAACCGGACAGGCGGTTGTTGAACAGCGAGAAGTCGATACCGACGTTCCAGTTCTTGCCCTTCTCCCATTTCAGGTTTGGATTGACGTTCTTTGACGGTCCCCACACCTGAAAATACTTGCCGTTGTAGCAGTAATATCCGAAGCCTGTCATGGTGTTGAGCGAGATGTAGCTGCCGAAATCCTGATTTCCGGTGACGCCGAAGTCGGCACGCAGCTTGAGGTCGTTGAGCCACTTCAGACCCTTCATGAACTTCTCCTCAGATATGCGCCATCCGGCTGATACGGCAGGAAAGTTTCCCCACTTGTTGGCAGCACCGAACTTCGACGAACCCTCATGGCGTAAAGATGCCGTAAACATATATTTACCGGCAAAATCATAGCTCACACGGCCGAAGAACGCTATGAGCTTGGCGTCGTTCTTGTAGCTGCCCATGAGAACCTCGCCCTCTTCCTTGGCATACTCGCCTGAACCGATATTGTCCGGACCGAGACCATCATTGGGGAAGTCCTTGTTCTCGGCGTTGAATCCTGAATACTGGGAATACTGATAGGAATATCCGGCCATGGCCTTGACATTGTGACGGCCGAAACTGCCGCTGTAATTGGTGAGCCATTCAGCTACGAGTTGCTTCTCCTTCGAATAGGAGCGGCTGGCCTCACCCTCGCGACCGCTGTTGATGGCCTGTGTGCTTGTGGAGGGGCGGAACCATGAGTTGTAGTTGCTGTACTGATGGTCGGCAAACATAACCTGAGTTGTCAGACGATGATTGCTTACCCCACCTTTTGCCAGTAACGGCAGCAGATTGAGCTTCACCGTTCCATCCCAGTCGAGCAGCTTCGTGTCGGCATGGTCTGTCTCCAGCTTCTGACGCTCCACAGGGTTTGAACCGACCACCTGTCCCTGGAAGTTGTAGTAGAGCTGAGAATTGTCCGGATCCATCAGCGGCGTGGTCGGATTAGCCTCGATGGCATCCTTGAACACACTCCAGTCCGCCTGGTCACGATAGATGATGCGCGGGGCGACATTGGCCGTTATCGTTATGAGTCCGCCCTTGGTCGTGTGCATGACGGACGCACGTGCACCATATTCCTCACGTCCCGAACGCAGATCAATGCCCTTAGCGTCGCGGTAGTCGGCACTCACACGATAGTTGCTCTTGTCGTTGCCGCCACTGATAGTGAGCGTATGCTGCATGGTTGTTCCCGTACGACTAACAGCATCGAGCCAGTCTACGTTTCCTCCAAGATCAACGCCGGTGTCTCCCCAACCAAGACGTACGTCACGATACTCCTGGGCGTTCATCATATCAAGCTCCTTCTTTATAATGTCCCACGAATACATGCCTGAATAGGATGTATGAACGCGGCCGTCCTTCTGGCCTTTCTTTGTCGTCACGACGATTACACCGTTTGAGCCGCGGGTTCCGTAGATGGCTGATGCGGCTCCATCCTTGAGGACATCGAACGACGCGATGTCATTGGGATTGATGTTGGTGAGATTGCCGCCCGGCACACCGTCAATGACTATCAGCGGACCGAGACCGGCCGAACGCGACGAGACACCACGGATCTGTATGCTGGCCTGATTGTTCGGGTCACCGGCTCCGGTGTTGGTGATGGACACGCCCGGCACCTTTCCCTGAATCATCATCGAAGGGTCAAGCGAGCTTATGTTGAGGAAATCCTTCTCGCCGACATGGGAGATTGCAGACGTCAGTTCCTTCTTGTCCATCGTACCATAGCCGATGACCACAACCTCGTTGAGCACGTCCTGACGCTCCTTCAGAGTGACATTAATAGAATGGCGGCCGTTCACGGATTCTTTATGATTCTCATAGCCGATGTATGAAAAGGTGAGCACCGACTTGGGCTTGGCTTCAATTGTATATTTACCATCGAAGTCGGTGACAGTGCCTGTGCCGGCATTATCAACCCTCACACTGACTCCTATCAGCGGCTCGCCGCCGGGGTCAGTCACACTACCGGTAACCTTGATCTGCTGGGCACGGGCGGACAGTCCGCCGGCAAGCAACAGCATCACAAACAAGGAAAGCCGATACACAGAATACTTACTTTCAGATTGCTTCATGATTTTTAATTAATGATTAATATTGTTATTGGTTAGGTTCTTTTCGCCGTAAAAACAAATATGCTCTGTTTTGATTGCAAAGATATTGAAAATATGCGCACATGATGTCCGAAAGTACATATCAGGTACATTTATGGAATATGAAAAACTGCTTTATACCACTAATTATCAATGATTTAAATAGAAACATCAAAATATCCTCAAGTACATTATGTATTTTTAATTATTTTAATTTATCTTTGTATCCGAAATAAAAATCTGACTTATGAAAACAATACTAATCACCGCCTTGCTATACATCGCATGCCTTACAGTCAGTGCAGACAACCAATATCTGTACAGACAGCTTGACAGCGCGATTGACAAGCGTGAGTTCTACACACAGGAGAAAGAAAACAGAATACAACAGATCAAGAAAAGCACCCAACTGACCGCCGACCGACAGACAAAGCTGAAGATGTATAACGAGATTTACAACGAATACCATTACTTCAGGTTTGACTCGGCAATGGCATACGTGAAGAAAGGACTCGAACTGGCCACCAAGGAAAACGACAGCTATTATTACAACCTGAACACTATCCATCAGGCTATACTGCTCGCCGCATGCGGCCTGTATAGTGAGGCGAAGGAAAAACTCGACAGGCTGGACGAGGAACAGATGGACAACTCACTGAAATACGAATATAACATCACGCTATACTGGCTGTACACATACTGGAGCGACTACTGCAATGACAATGAATATAGGACCGTCTACTGGAAGAACAAGCTGAAGTTTCTCCAGCGCGCAATTCCATTTGCCAAGGATTCACCCAACAACTACAACTATCTTATGGGAGAATATCATCTCTACGTAAACAATGACCACAAAAAAGCCGTAGCATATTATAATAAGGTATTGGAGAACGAACCGAACAATTCCCGCCTCTATTCCACGGCGTGCTTTGCCGCCGCATGCTGCTACTCGTTTTTCAATGACCATGAGAAGCACGAAGAGTATATGCTTCGCACGGCCATCACCGACATGATGACACCGGTAAAGGAAAACATCTCGATACAGGAGCTGGCCATGATGATATTCAGATCGGGAAAGAACCTGAAACAGGCCGAAAAGTATATCTGTATATCCATGGAGGACGCGAAGTTCTATAACAACAGGCTGAGGATTATAGACATATCAAACAAACTGCCGGCCATCGTGTCAGAATATAAGGATATGATAAACTCACAGAACACCAAACTGAAATATTCACTGACGGGAAGTATCATTCTCCTGATTGGACTGATAATATCATCTGTTCTTATCATCAGGCAGAACAAACTGCTGACCAAACGCCGTCATAAAATAGCGGAAACAAACAGACAGTTGACCGACCTCAACGGAAAACTGAAGGAAATGAACGGCCAGCTGGCCAAATCAAACGAAGAACTGATAGCAACCAACATCAAGCGCGAGGGACTGGCCAAGCTGTATATCGACCTATGCTCCAAATATATCGACAGACTGAGCAAATATCAGAAGATGGTGGTCAGAAAGATTAAGGCCAACCAGGTGAACGACCTTCTCAGCACCATGACATCGTCGAGGCTATCGGATGAAGACGCAGCAACATTCATGCACAACTTCGACAAGGCGTTCCTCGACCAATATCCGACATTCGTCACCGAGCTAAACAGTCTGCTGCTACCGGAACATGCCATAAAGACCAAACCCGGCCAGCTGACAACCGAACTGCGCATATTCGCTCTGATAAGACTGGGAGTGAAAGAGAGCAACGAAATAAGCAATCTGCTCTTTTACACTCCACGCACCATATATAATTACCGGTCAACCGTGAAAAGCAAAGCTATCTGCAAAGAGACATTTGAAAACGACGTGACAGAACTATGCAAAACGTCTGACTGACGTCAGGACATAATAAGAATCGTCTTCCGGTCTCAATGCCGACCGCCTTTCTGTCCGACAAGACCTTCGGCATACTGCTCCGCCCGCTTCCTCGCCGGCTTGCCTGTCTCCGTCATCGGAATGGCGGCAACGGACAGATAGTGCTTCGGTTGCCAATAGCGGGGAAGGACGCGGCGGCATATCTCGCGCGCCATAGCCACGTCGTCCGACTGCATGAGCAGCACGATGGCCTCGCCGAACTTGGCGTCACGGCACCGCGTTATAATATAAGGGAACGACAGATGCGGCTTCAAAGCACGCTCAACCTCCTCTATCTGTATCTTCACTCCACCGCTACAAATAACATTGTCGCGGCGACCGATGATGCGGAAACGCCGTCCGTCGGGGGCAATCTCGGCTCGATCGTTGGTCACCAATACGGCGGGACAGACTTCGGGAGCGTCAATCACAAGACATCCGTCCGCGTTCAGACTGACCTCCACCGTGTCGAACGGCGTGTACCACTCGCTGGCATCCGGTCCGCTGAGCCGGCGCAAGGCAATGTGCGACAGTGTCTCGGTCATGCCGTAAGTGCTCCATACGGCATTGGGAAACGTTCGGAGTTCCGCCGCCATGGCGTCGTCTATCGCCCCACCACCGATTATCAGATGGCGTACTTGCATAAGCCGCTCACGCTCTTCGGGCACTTGCAGGGTGTTGTAGACCTGCATGGGGACCATTGCGGCAAAGGATATTTCTGTTAGAGGAATAGCTTTTCGAGGAGGGAGGAGTGTGGAGGGAGGAGGGAGAAGACCATCAAGCGCTTCATCAGCATTCCCCACTCCACGCTCCTCACTCTCCGCTCCTCGGACATCCAACGAAAATGGATGGCCGGAGGGTTCGACTGTGACAAGCCGGAGACCGCACGTCAGCGCCCGCACCACCATCATCTTGCCGGCGATATAGTCAAGCGACATGCACAGCAAAGCCGTGTCGCCAGGCTTCAGTCCAAGAAAAGAACACGTGATGCGGGCCGAAGCCTCCATACGACGTTTCTCCACCCACAGCGGTTTCGGCTCCCCAGTTGAGCCGCTCGTATGGACAAGCACACAGTCGGAATCGTTATGCCATTCGTTCAGGAACTCCTCTAAATCCATTACACATTACAAATACAAAAGCCACAAAATCGTAAAGACCTCATTCAACAGCGTACCACAGCTTCTCGCCCCTCACTTCAAGCGGCATCGGAATGTTGTCCGTGAACAGCTGTCCCGTGCCGAGGCCCTGAGGAACGCGGATGTTGCGGCCATAGACATGGGCTGTCAACTGGGCAATGGCGTTCAGTCCGACGTTGCTTTCGAGCGCACTCGTCATCCACGTGCCTATGTCCTTGGCCCGTGCGGCGGCAATCCATTCTTCCGTTCCGCGCATACCTCCGTGCAGCGACGGCTTCAGGACGATGTATGCCGGCTTTATTATATTGAGGATGTGAGCTTTCATCTCCGGCTGGTTCACCCCGATAAGCTCCTCGTCGAGGGCTATCGGCAGCGGAGATTCGCGGCACAGCTCGGCCATATTGCCCCACTGGTGTGCCGCAATGGGCTGCTCAATGGAATGTACGGCATACTGGGAGAGCAGTTCCAACTTATACAGAGCTTCATCGAAACGGAACGCTCCGTTGGCGTCGAGGCGTATCGTCATCTCCCGATGGGAGAAACGTTCGCGGATGCGGCGCAGCAGGTCAAGCTCACTGTCAAAGTCTATTGCACCGATCTTCAGCTTGATGCAATGAAAGCCCTGCTCTATCTTGGCCTCCATACGGCTGAGCATCTCGTCGTAACTGCCCATCCACACAAGTCCGTTGATGGTTATTCCCTCTTCTCCACGGCTGAACGGCGTGTCGAACAATGCCGCCGTTCCTGCCTCAAAGTGACGCAACGCCGTCTCCAGACCGAAGAGCATCGACGGATAAGGCCGCATCACGGCATAGTCTATCACGCCTTCCTGCTCGAACTTGTCGCAAAGCGCACGCAGCGTTTTGCCGTATTCCGGTATGTCGTCACAGCTCAACGACGGCAGCGGGGCACACTCCCCCACTCCGCGCCGTCCCGGCATCTCGTCTGAAGTGAGTTCAAGAAACCACGACTTGCGGGTGGTGTAAATGCCGCGCGACGTTCCCGCCGGCTGCTTGAAGTGGAGCACACGCTCCGTTATATTGATTTTGTATTTCATGTTTTTTCAAGTTATGAGGTCTGAGTGCTTATAGTGCAGAGGTCTGAGTGATGAGTGAAGAGGTATGATTACCTTTAAGTTTAAAGGTCAGAGTGAAGAGTTGTGAGTGAAGAGGTATGATTTGCTTTGTTATATGAAAATGCAATTCCTATTTGGAACAACAAAATGTAATCATACCTCTTCACTCATCACTCTTACTTCTTCACTTAAATTACGGCATCTTCGGATACTTCCTGAAGTCCGGCTTGCGCTTTTCGAGGAATGCGCGGCCGCCTTCCTGAGCCTCATCAAGGAAATAGTAGAGCATCGTGGCGTCGCCGGCCAGTTCCTGAATGCCCGCCTGTCCGTCGAGTTCGGCGTTAAGACCGGCCTTTATCATACGCAGGGCCAGCGGGCTGCGCTCCATCATCGTCTCTGCCCATTCCACGCACTCGTCTTCAAGACGGTCGAAAGGAACAACCTTGTTCACCATTCCCATGCGCTCCGCCTCCTCGGCACTGTACTGGCGGCAGAGGAACCATATCTCGCGTGCCTTCTTCTGACCGACGATGCGCGCAAGATACGACGCACCGAAACCGGCGTCGAACGAGCCGACCTTGGGACCGGTCTGTCCGAAGATGGCGTTGTCGCTGGCTATGGTGAGGTCGCAGACAAGATGAAGCACATGGCCGCCGCCGATGGCATAGCCGTTGACCATCGCGATGACGGGCTTCGGCAGACGGCGTATCTGCATCTGCACGTCGAGCACGCTGAGCCGCGGCACACCGTCGCCATCGATATATCCGCCGCGTCCCTTCACGTTCATGTCGCCGCCGGAGCAGAAAGCCTTGTCGCCCGCACCGGTCAGCAGCACGACGCTGATGTCCTGCATCTCGCGGCAAAGCGAGAACGCCTGCGACAGTTCCCATGTCGTCTTCGGCGTGAAAGCATTGCGATAGTGCGGACGGTTGATTGTTATCTTCGCAATTCCGTTGTATTCCTCAAACAGGATTTCCTCGAAATCCCTGATCTTTTTCCATTCTCTGTTCATAGTTGTCAAACAATTAATACCTAAAGATTAAACGCGTCCAGATACTCTTTTATTGCCCCGGCGTCCTCTTCCGCATCCGTGAACACTTCAAAAAGCAACGGGCGGCGAGTGCCGCTGTAGAGGAACGTCTCCATGTTCCGGGCCAGTTCGCCGGCATCGTGGGCCGCAAGATAGCCAATGTCGTGGGCGTCGCAGATGCCGTGGGCACTGGCGTGATGCTCAGCGGCAATGCAACTGTCGCGCACCGGCGACGCCTCGAGCCCCGGAAGCTGGTGGAAGATGCCGCCGCAACAGTTGTTGAGCAAGAGGATGCGGAGATTGCCGCATAGCGCCTGACTCCAAAGGGCGTTGCTGTCATAGAAGAAGCTGAGGTCGCCGATGACGCAGAACGTCATCTCCGGACACGCCATCGAGAAACCGGCGGCCGTGGACAGCGAACCCTCAATTCCGTTGACACCGCGGTTCACATATATATAATGGTCTGAATAGACGTTCGCCAACCGCACGGCGGAGCTGTTGGCATAGTGGACATGGAAGTCATAGTCCAGCTCACCGGCCATCGCCTCAAACATCCTGACGGCCATCATCTGGGAGTAGCGCGGTTCAAAAGCCGCGGCATGGCTGTCGGCCGCAGCCAAAGCCGCCGTCCAAAGGCAACGGAAGCCGCTGGCGGATGAGACACCGTCATCATCTGACAACAGCGCCGCAAGCCCCACCATCACCGACACGGCGTCGGCCTGTATCACGGCCGTCTGGGTCATGAACGTGTCATGAATCTCTCCGTCCGGACTGACCGCCCACGTCTCCGCGCCGTCCGCGGCACGCAGGAAATTCTTCAGCCGCTTGCTCACGACGGTGCCGCCGGCATAAAGGATGAAGTCGGGCATATAGTCGGCCGACATACCTATTTTATATATCACTTCGTCGAAACGGACAGCCCCCGGTCCGGGACTGAGCGGTTCCTGCAGCACGACATAACGTCCGGCCAGCCGCCGCAGAGCGTCGGCAAGCATGCGGCTGTCGTCACACTGACCGACAACAATCATCGGCCGCACCGCCGTCCTGAGCCTGTCACCAATCAGCCCTGTCATCTCCGCCGACGCCCCGCCGTTTCCGATGTGCGTCACAGCCCTGACACGCGGCGTGTCCGCAACGGTGAAATCGAACAGCGGTTCGCTGAGCGGGACGTTTATATGCACCGGACGGCCCACCGGATGGCGGGCGGCCAGCATGGCCTCATTCACCAGCCGCTCACTGTAACGGCGGTTTTCGTCCGTCGACGGCTCGGGCAGCGTGACGCAGCGGGCAACAAAACCGCCCAGCGCTCCCGGCTGGCGTAGCGTCTGACCGTCGAGCTGGTCAATCCACATCTGCGGCCGGTCGGCGGAGATGACCACGAGCGGAATTTGCCTGTAGTAAGCCTCGGCTACGGCGGGAGCGAGATTGAGCAACGCCGTTCCCGACGTGACACACACGGCCACGGGACGTCCCGTAGCCTGCGCCATGCCGAGAGCGACAAATCCCGCCGAACGTTCGTCCGTGACGGGACAGCACTCCATCGTCCCGCATCCGCTCAACCAATGGACAATCGGGGCATTGCGCGAGCCGGGACATACCACGGCTCTGCTGACCCCATGCTGACTGAGCAGCGAAACTAATATCTGTATGTTATGGTTCATTTCTTATTTATCCTGCTGTCCGCAATTGAACAATCTTTTCATTGTCTCCATCTTGGCTTCCGTCTCAAGCCATTCCTGTGCGGCGTCGCTGTCCCGAAGCAGTCCGCCGCCAGCATAAAGACGGAAATGGCGGTCGTCCAACCGGCGCATGCAGCGCAGCGAGACATACAGACTGGTCCTGCCCTCGTGGTTCAGCGGGCCCATGAAACCGCTGTAGTAGCTGCGTTCCGTGTGCTCATGTTCAACGATGTGGCGCCACGTCGCGGCCTTCGGCAGACCGCAGACCGCCGGTGTGGGATGGAGGGCCGTGAGCACGTCACCGACGTTCCGCCCCCGTTTCAGCGCAAACGTGAAGTCGCTCCGCAGGTGAACCAGATTTCCGGCACGCACGGTCTTCGGCCCTTCTTCGGTCACGTCACATGCAAGAGTCTTCAGGCTGTCGGCGATATATGTCGCGACATAACGCTGTTCCTTGATGTTCTTCGTGCTCCACAATATGCCCGGTGCGGCTCCGTCGCCATGCGGCGAGGGAGGGCTGTCAAACCCGAGCTGGCCTTCTTCAAGCCTCATCGTTCCGGCCAAGGCCACCGTACGCCAGCGCTCCCCGTCGCCTTCAAGCAGGATTTCGGGTGTGGCGGCCAGCCACGTGCCGCTCTGCGGGGTATGGACGAGCACGACAAACATCCGCGGATATGTCCGGCAGGCACGCAGAAAGAGCGTCTCCGCCTCAATGGCGACATCCGTCCGTAGGTCGGCACTGCGCGCAAGCACAATCTTACTGTATTCGCCTGACATGAGCCGGGCGTGACAGGCGGCGAAATCGGCCATATAGGCCTCGCGGTCTGACGTGACGGTCAGCCCGGCATCACCGCCGGCAGCGGCAG
>ERZ860264.943-NODE-943-length-22858-cov-6.223742_pt1 | contig 22858 bp, 23 predicted proteins | sample MGYA00509980_ERZ860264 | MGnify/ENA primary metagenome ERZ860264 (study PRJEB30046, sample SAMN00715212) | human gut metagenome | study: EMG produced TPA metagenomics assembly of the A metagenome-wide association study of gut microbiota in type 2... | reverse complement strand
GTTCAAAATTAGTCGGTGAAGAATCCTTCGTCGGTACGCAAAACACGGAGGAACGGCGCAATCTTTTTCCGTAACCGGATTTGTTTCGTGAGTTGTTAGTAACTCACTATATCACAATGCCTTGTTTTGCCATTCGTACTCATTTTGTTACCTATATGGTGTGGTTACGAACAAGTAACGTAGCGACGTCTTGACTTGGCTTCGGCAAGGATTATGGTGGCGTTGGAGATAATCGGCAGCTTAAATGAAACCTCTGTAAATCAATTCTATTACTTCATTCTTCCGTATTCCACTTTTTTGTAGTAACTTTGTGGTATCATTATGAAATGACGGACATTGCGGAATAAAGAATACACGAAAGTGTTTAACTGATTCTCAAAGATAATCTGGAAAACTTAAGAACGAGAATGAGTTGACATCTCTCGCGTCATGTATATGGCGTGGAAGACTGTGACTTATTTTAGTTCAAGGCTTTTCCAGACGCCCATCTTTTGAAATAGGTTAACAGTCCTCACGCTTTCTTCATTTAATTCAATATGAGTATAAACTCTTCTCTCGAGGACTGGTGAAGAACTTAAATATCTTACACAGCTGAAAAAAGTTAATTTCTTACTGGTTTCAACTCTTGTTTTCGTTTCAACCGCATGTGGGAACAAAACAGAATCCGCTCAACCTGAAACAAATGAAGCAGAAGCAATCGCAACGGAAGAAGTAATTTCGGAAACAGAAACTCCTTCAGACGAATCTGAATCCTCCGAACAAGGCGATAACAATGCCCGAGTAGACAAAATGCTTGACGACTATGAGGCGATAATCGACGAATATGACAATTATGTCACTAAACTCAAATCAGGAGATGTCGACATGAACAGCGCGATGAATATGGCTACAAAGGCTCAATCCATGCAGAAGAATCTGGAAACAATGGCATCCGAAATGAATGGAAAACAAACTCAACGTCTAACTAAACTCACCTCTAAACTTTCAGCTATTGCAGCAAAAGCAGCAACAATTAACACCAATGACATAAAATCCGTAAATGGCGTTGATTTGGAAAATATAGGTATCTGATTATCTTAATATCACACATTGAACTATCAAGACACTCCTTACAAAAAATCTCGCGAATAATACTCGCGAGATTTTTTAATTACATAGAGTCGGCTGTCCCCGGACAGTTACATTCTAATGAGGCTGTGGCGTGAAATTAAAATTACGCCACAACCTCCAGTAACTCTAAACCGAATTTATCGGTAATTTAGTCCTGCTCTTTCCCCGGCTATTTAACGGATGGAGTATATTGATAATTTTTCTTGCCGAGACGGAACTCAATTAGGGTTGTTGCGAACCGGTCGTCTACGACATCGTGATGGGCTGTCACTTTTACCTTGTGCCAGTCTTTTTTGAACTTCTCGGCGTCGCCGATGGGTACATTCAAGTGGATTTCGCCATAATAGGGGCTATGAATGACGAAATACTCGTCATCGGCGGAATAATTGGAAATCGACATTTGCTCACGGATATTCTGCGGTGCAAGCGCCGAAATATAAGCATTGCGGGCATCTTCCGTCAGCTGTTTTACCCGTCCTTCGCGCTCTTGAGCTATACGCGCCTCGTAGTCTGCCGTTTTCTCATACTCTCCGCGCTTCTCCCACGGAGCAATTTTCCCGGCTACATAGTTGCGGGCATAGACGGAGAAGACAGGCTGTATAGTCACACCACGCAATAATCCGGGGTCGGTAGCTTCGTCGGGCGAGACTACTACTTTGTCGTTTAGTTTCACTACTCCCTCAGGGGTTTCTGTCACTGTAAACGGAGGTATGTATGGTTTCTCAAAAACGCCATTGCACGTCTGTCGCGGCACACGTCCTTCCCAGCTGTCTGCATTTATCTTTCCTTCCCACTTGTCAGTCAGAAAGTCATAGATATAGACATCGCCGGTAATTCTCACATCGTCAACGTATGTAAAGACAGCTCCCTTGCGCCACTTTCCCTGGTTCCACTGACTGGTACGGTCCTTGGTTACGTAATAGTAATTATGGCCTAATACACTGCCCTTATCCAATAATCTTTTATTGACAGCGTATGGGATGTTCGTTTGCGGTATATCATCAATGGAGAAACCGGTCAATCGGAATGAAGCGTCGGTCACACCCAACGGGTATTCTCCGAAAAGGTCCCAGACAAACTGTCCCTCTCCTCCTTGAGTAAGAGATTCAAGCGGATGCCAACCATTGTTGCCTTCACGTATTTCGACAACAGGCGAACCTCCCGGCAGCCGGTCATATTCGATAATGATTTTCTCGCCCGTCGGGTCAGGATGTACGGCCGTGATTCTTTGTGAGAAAGCAGTCCCAGCTATTCCCAAGGCAAATGTGATAAGAAAAAATCTTTTCATAGATAATACTTTGATAATGAATAATGTAAAGAGAGTATAATCGCAACTTAAAAATGCAGATACGTCGTTCCTTAATTTTAAATTGATTAGAAAGAACGAAGATACGAAAAATACTGTTTATAGATAAAACATAAGGTTTTGTGTTTTATCTATAAACAGTATTTTAGATTCTTACTATTTAAATATGCACAATTACTTAGTGCATAAACAGTATCTTAGCCGAGCAGACCGAAGAAGCCGTTGTTGGCTGCCTCATTGCTCACTGTGTAGATGTATCCGTAGATGCAGCTTACCAAACCAAGCAGGATGATGCCGAAGGTGCAGACGATAAGCGCTGCACGCTCTGTGCAGGCCACCTTGAATGTTCCGACTTTAGGCTCGTCAGGACTAATCCACATTGCCTTGACTACAAGCAGGTAGTAGTACAGTGAGATGATTGTGTTGATAAGGGCAATAAGCACAAGTATATAAAGGGCCGTGCTGCCGCTCTCAAGTGTTCCAGTAAAGATAAGTATCTTGGAGAAGAATCCTGCGAAGGGGGGGATACCGGCCAGTGAGAAGACGGCAAGTGTCATTGCAAACGCCAACCAGGGATTTGTCTTATGCAGTCCTTTGTAGTCGTCCATGCTTACCATGCCGGTCTTATTCTCTATTGCCTGGATTACACCGAAGACTCCGAGATTGGAGAATACGTAAACCAGGATGTAGAAAATCATTGAAGCCATGCCAAGCGCGTTGGCCGCCACGATACCGAGCATTATGTAACCGGCCTGCGAAACGGAGGAGAAAGCCATGAATCGCTTCATGTTTCTCTGACGGATTGCGAACAAGTTACCTATTGTAATGGTCAGGATAATAAGCGCATACATCATCCATTCCCATATATCTGAATAAACAGAACCGAAAACCTGACAAAGAACTACCAGGAATGCAAATGCTGCAGAGCCCTTAGAGATGACAGACAGGTAGGAGGTAACAGATGTGGGAGCGCCCTGATATGTATCGGCTGTCCAAAGGTGGAAGGGAACCAGGGAGAGTTTGAAACCGAAACCGCCAATAACAAATGCAATGGCGATTATCAGCATCGCACTACCTTCACCGGCCATTACACTCATTGCAATGTCTGAGAAGTAAAGTGAACCTCCGGAAAGTGCATACACAAAGCTGATACCCATCATCAGTACAGCAGAGGAGAAGATAGCTGTAAACATATATTTGAGTGCTGCCTCATGGCTCTCGTACTTGTTCTTGTTGAAGGCCACCATTGCTGCAAGAGGCAGAGAAGCGCTCTCCAGACCAATGATGAACAACAGGAAGTGACGGGCTGAAATCATAAGATACATACCGAACAGCGTGACAAGCATAAGCTCGAAGAACTCACCACGTCTCACACTTGCCTCTTCGGAGTCAATCCATTTGACAGCCTGGAGGAATACTATGAATGTACCTATGTTGAGTATTGACTTAACGCAGGAGATGACAGGTGATGTCTCATACATTCCGCCAAAAGCCGTGCCGGTGCAATTGCAGAAACAGCCATACACTGTAGCGGCGCCAAACAGCACCAGAGTAAGGGGGGTCACCGCCTTGCGGGCGTTCTTACCGCAAAATGTATCGAATAAGAAGACGATGATGAACACTGCCAGTACAAGCAGTTCCATGCGCATCGTGAAAAATTCTGAATAATTTATTTCCATTGTCTTAAATATTCAATACGGGGTTAAATTACTGAAGTAAGATTATTGATTATAGGCTCGAAACTCTGGCGTATGGTATCGCTAATCCAGTTGGGGAAACAACCGATAGCGGCGATGCAGACAATCAGAGTGACGGTAGAGAGTCGTTCCCACCATGTAGCATCCGTAAGGCTGCGGTGATGGTCGTCCTGTACAGGGCCGAGCAGCAGCTTGCCTACTACTCGCAGTATGTAGACTGCCGTGATGACAATCGAGCAGGTAGCGGCGATTACGAATATGCGATGGAACATATCGGCATCCTGGAAGGAACCGAAGAAGATTGTCATCTCCGCAACGAAGCCTGAAAGACCGGGCAGACCCAAAGAAGCGAAACCTGCAATCATGTAGCACACGCCCAAGTAAGGCATTATCTGCATCAGACCACCCATCTTGCGGATGTCACGGGTGTGTGTGCGTCCGTAAATCATACCGATAAGGGCAAAGAAGAGGGCTGTCATCAGACCGTGCGAAAGCATTTGAAGAATCGCACCGGTCATTGCAGTGGTGTTGAGCATAAGGATTGCAAACAGCACCATACCGCAGTGCGATACAGACGAGTATGCGTTGATATACTTAAGGTCGGTCTGAACGCAAGCGGAGAAGGCTCCATAGACAATACTTATACCTGTGAGGATAATGAATATCCAGGCCAAATCATTTGCTGCTTCGGGGAGAAGATAAATCGCTATACGGAAACATCCGTAACCTCCGAGCTTCATAAGAACGCCGGCATGAAGCATGGACACCGCTGTGGGGGCGCAGGCGTGACCGTCGGGGCTCCAAGTGTGGAAGGGGAACATGGCACCAAGTACACCGAAGCCTACGAATGTCATGGGGAACAGGAAGTATTGCCATCCGGTGGAGATTGCACCATTATGGGCTATCTCAAGGATGTTCCATGTATGGGCGGCACCGTCGGCCGAGGGACCGGAATGCCAGTATATGCCGAGCAGACCGAGCATCAGGAAGGCGGAACCACCCATTAGCATCAGTGTCAGCTTCATCGCGGAATATTCCTTGCGTCCGGTACCCCAAACACCTATAAGGAGATACATGGGAATCAGCGCCACCTCATAGAACATGAACATCGTGAAGATGTCGATTGTGATAAAGAAGCCGAACACACCCACAGAAAGGAGGGCGAACCAAAGGAAGAAGTTACGGGGCAGCGGGTCTATCTTCCAGGAAGCGAATGTGCCCGCGAAGACAATAACGGAGGAGAGCATGAGCATGAGTACCGAGATACCGTCGACACCTACTGTCAGACGGATATTCAGGGGTTCATACCACATCCAGCTACCCGTATAGAGCATTTCAGATGTATCTCCGGCGGCACGAAGGCTCAGGAAGTCTACACATAGATAGCCTGACAGTACCAGGAGGACGCTCGAAAGCACCACCATGACGGCACGTATCTGCTTCATGTCACGGCATACCGCCAATCCCGCCAACATAAGCATCGGGATAATGACGAACCATATCAATATATTCTCAAGTATCATAGATAAATGCTGAATTTAGGTCTTAGTGAATGTTTTAAAGTACTACCCACATCGTTACAGCCGCAAGTGCAACGGCTCCCATCAGATACCACCATACATAGGTCTGGAGGTTGCCGCTCTGCATGCCGCGGATTACATAACTTGTACGCTGGGTAACCTTGGCGAACATATCCATGGTGCCGTCAATGATATGGCGGTCGAACCAGGCGATGCTCTTACAGATGACACCGAAGATTACTTTGTGAGTGACCCACATATACATCTCGTCCCAATAGAAACGACGGTTGGCGGCGCGCCACAAACCGGGCCAGATGGCCGCTACCTTGTCCGGCAGACCGTTCTTCTTGCGATACATGGCTGTGGCAAGCAGAATGGCGGCAATAGCGACTATGAGCGAGGGCACGGCTATGGAAAGCCATTCTATGTGGATGTCATAGGAAGTGTGGTTCCAAGTCACAAAATGACCGAAAGGTATAAAACCGGCCACGATGCTGACAGCAGCCAGGATAACCAACGGGAGGCTCATCTGCCAAGGTGCATCGTGAGGCTTATGATGCTTGTAGTTGGGGTTCTCATCCCACCAGAAGATAAGATAGTAAAGACGGAACATATAGAAAGCTGTAAGACCGGCCACGGCTGTCATCCAAACACCCCAGAACGGGCTGTAGGCGTACATGGCGGCAAGCATTTCATCTTTGGAGAAGAAGCCGGAGAAGGGATAGATACCTGCAATGGCGAGACAGCCGATAAGGAATGTCCAGTGTGTGATGGGCATATACTTTCTGAGGCCACCCATTGCGGTGTAGTCGTTGGAGTGTACGGCGTGAATCAGGGCACCGGCACCGAGGAAGAGGAGGGCCTTGAACATTGCGTGTGTGAATAGATGGAACATGGAAGCCATGTAACCCAGGCCGTGGTGACCGACCTCGCCCAGACCGTTGCCCGCACATCCCAAGGACACCATCATGAATGCTATCTGAGAGATAGTGGAAAAAGCGAGCACTCGCTTGATGTCAACCTGCGCACAAGCCACGATAGCTGCGTACAGGGCTGTGATAGCGCCCACAACGGTGATGAAGTCCATCGCGAAAGGCTCCAGGACATAGAGCGGGAACATTCGGGCTACCAGGTACACACCGGCCACAACCATAGTCGCGGCATGGATAAGCGCAGACACAGGTGTAGGACCCTCCATAGCGTCGGGGAGCCAGATGTGCAGAGGCATCATAGCTGACTTACCCATACCACCGGTGAAAATAAGCACCAAAGCCCAAGTGAGAACAGAACCGCCCATGAATGTGGCGCCGCCTGTACTCATCAGCACATTCTCGGGCTGACCGGGAGCTGTCAGCTCTATGAAGTTGAAAGTGGGCATATAGTAAGAAAGCACAAGTATACCGATAAGCATACCGAGGTCGGCGAAACGGGTAACGATAAATGCCTTCTTGGATGCGGAGACCGCGCTGGGCAACTTATAGTAGAAGCCGATAAGAAGATAAGAGCTTACACCCACAAGCTCCCAGAAGATATACATCTGGAAAATGTTGGTGGCCACTACAAGGCCGAGCATGGAGAAAGAGAAAAGCTGCAGGAACGCATAGAAGCGCTGGAAGCCCCTTTCACCCTCCATATAACCCCAGGAGTAGAGATGAACAAAGAATGAGATAGTAGTGATGACTACCAGCATCATTGCACTGATGGGGTCGAGCAGGAAACCGAGGTTCACAACCAGACGGTCTGTGAACTGCAGCCAGGTGACATCAAACACCTGGTATTGCTGTCTCACACCGTCAATTATGAAAGACGTATCTCCACTGAAGAAGTAGATGAAAGCCACAATGTAACTGATGACAAGTGTGACACCCATACCGCTGATACCAAGGATACCGGCGGCCTTATGGCTCATCTTCATGCCGAGAAGTCCCAAGATAAGGAACATCGTCAGCGGTAGGACGAGGATTAAAATCGGAAAGATTTGAATCATTTGTTGTGCATCCATATCTTAGAATTTCATTTTGTTGATTTCACGTACATCCACACTCTTGACTGCGCGGTAGATGTTTATAACAATAGCGATTGCCAAAGCGGTCTCGGCCGCTGCTATAGCGATGGAGAACAGGGTAAAGTACATACCCTCGAGAGAACCGGGAAACAGGAATCTATTGAAGATTACAAAGTTCAGGTCCACCGAGTTAAGCATCAGCTCCAGCGAGATAAGAATGGCAATAAGGTTTTTGCGGGTGATGAAGCCATAGACGCCACAGGCGAACATAATCAGGCTCGGCACCAAATACATAAGCATTGTCAGTTCCATAGGTCTTGTTTATCTGTCGCGGGCGATTGTGACACCACCTATTATACATGCAAGTAACAACACACTTACCGCCTCGAAGGGCAGCAGATAGCCGAACTTATCAGAGCTCAGCATGATTTGTCCGATAGTGCTCATGTCGAATGTGCCGCCATCGGAAACCTGACTCAGAGAGAGGCCGGAAGAAGCCAGAGGCATGTTCCAAAGGGCATAGCCAAGCAATAGAACGCCAAGCACCGAAGCGCTTATGCCTAACCAGCGTCTGTGAGGACCAGGCATTTTGGCATCGTCGCCGGGACGATGGGTAAGCAAAATCGAGAACACAAAGAGAACCAAGATACCGCCTGCATACACAGCAATCTGCACGGCGCCCAGGAACTGATAGCCGAGTTGGAAATAGAACACGGCGGTGCCCAGAAGCACAAACAGCAGATAGGTGGCAGCACGCAGTATTTTACGGGTGGAGACAGCCATCACCGAAAAGATGACGATTATCAGGGACACCACGAAATACAATACGATATTTCCTATAGATTCCATTATGTAGATTTATTTGTTTTCAGATTCAGGAGCCACAGGTTTAGCGGCAGGGGTTGCGGCAGGCGCGGCGGGTTTAGGCGCAGGTGCCGGGTCGGCGACCTCCGGCTTGTAATTCAATGTCTTTACAAGTGTCTCGCGGGTAAATACGGCCTGCTCGAAGTCATTGCTGAATTCCAACGCATTCTGCGGACAGGTTGTGACACAGAGCATACAGAATGTACAGCTGCCCAAGTCGTAGTAATACTTGTCCAGCTTGCGTTTCTTCTTGCCGTCGGGAAGCTCGACCATCTTGGTGGTGAGCTTGATAGTGCCATTGGGGCAGTTCATCTGGCAGATGCCACAGCCAATACACTTATGGCGGCCCTCCTCGTCATACTTCAGAGTGAGAATGGCACGAAACCTTTCAGGAATCTGAAGTGTGTCGCGGTTTTCGGGATAACACTCGGTAATCTTTTTGGTGACAAGCTCCTTGCCGGTGACTTCCATGCCGGCCACAAGGCTCTTGATGCCCTTTCCTACTGACGAGAAATATTCTTTTATATTACTCATAAATAATACTGGCTGTTATTGTTCCACTTGTCCACCGAGAATATCAAGAAGCTCGGTGGTAATGCTTTGTTGTCTGAGTTTATTATATTCAAGCTGCAGGGAGTCAAGCAGTTTCTTGGCGTTGTCGTTTGCACTCTGCATGGCCATGATACGCGCCGCCTGCTCCGAGGCACGATTTTCAACTGTAATTTCCTGCATGGTAGAGAGCACAAACATAGGCAGCACCTCATTGAAGATGCGATTGGCGTCCGGCTCGAACAGGTAGGGCTTGTTGGCGTTGGAGGACTCGATGCTATCCGTTATCTTATCTGCTTCTATCGGAAACAGCTGACTGTCCTTCACTCGCTGACGGCTAAGCGAGAGGAAATTCATATATACAACATGAACCTCGTCCAGCTCGCCCTTGCTGAAGCTATCCTGCAATGAGAGCGTGAAGTCGTTTACGGTCTTGCCCTCCATCTTGGAGTTTATATTCTCTGATGTCACCACACGGATGTCATCCGAGGCAAGTTTCTCCACAGCGCGGCGCATCTTCTTACCTACAGGATACAAGACAAAATGCGGTTTCAGAGAAGGATTGGCCTCTTTAATTCGATTGAGGGTCACGAGAAGATGCTTGAATATATTTATATTATAGGCACCGCAAAGACCATCGTCACTGCCGAAGACAGCAACACCCACGGTCTTCACCTCAGGTCTGTCCTCAATCAACGGAGAAGAGAATTGAGCATCGGCATCAAGAAGATGCCCCATTATCGATTGTATCTGAGCGCGATAAGGCACCAGACGCTTCAGCGCCTGCTCGAATTTATGAACCTTGGCAGACGAAATCATCTTCATAGCGCCTGTGATTTTTTCACTGGAGCTAACGGAGCCAATGCGTGTCTTTAATTCTCGTAATGTAGACATTTCCTATGTCGATTATTGTAATTGAATAATTTTGTTATCCGGCGGCCGGCCGTTTATGAGCCGGCCGCCGTGTTTAAGTTTACGCAGTATATTTGCTTGCTACCTCAGCAGCACATTTTCTGATAAGTTCCTCTACCTGGGGAGTCAACTTGCCGGCACGGAGCTCGTCAAGCACTTCTTTCTGATACTTGGCTTTTACAAGCTGCAAGAACATATCCTCGAACTCATGTACCTTGTCAAGAGGCACATTTTCAAGCAGACCGTTCACACCGCAATAGATTACGGCTACCTCGTCCTCTACAGCCCAAGGCTTATACTGAGGCTGAACCAGCAGTTCCTGGTTCTTCTGACCACGGTCGATGACCTTGGCGGTCACAGGGTCGATATCGCCGCCGAACTTGGTGAAGCTCTCCAGCTCGCGGAACTGAGCCTGAGCAATCTTCAGGGTACCGGCCACTTTCTTCATAGACTTAATCTGTGCGTTACCACCCACACGGCTCACGGAAATACCTACGTTAACGGCGGGACGGATACCCTGGTTGAAGAGGGCTGTCTCCAGATAAATCTGACCGTCGGTAATTGAAATAACGTTTGTAGGAATATAAGCGGAAACGTCGCCGGCCTGAGTCTCGATAATAGGAAGTGCCGTAAGAGAACCGCCACCCTTCACCAAGGGCTTCAGTGCCTCGGGCAGGTCATTCATCTTCGATGCAATCTCCTGGTTGTCAATGATTTTAGCTGCACGCTCCAAAAGACGGGAATGAAGATAGAAAATATCGCCGGGGTAAGCCTCACGTCCGGATGGACGCTTCAGGATAAGAGAAATCTCGCGGTAGGCGACGGCCTGCTTGGAAAGGTCATCGTAAACGATGAGGGCATCACGGCCGGTATCACGGAAATACTCGCCGATTGCAACACCTGCGAAGGGGCTGTAGTAGCGCATGGAGGCTGAGTCGGAGGCGGTAGCCGCAACGACTACAGTATAGTCAAGCGCTCCGTATTTCTCCAGTGTGTGAACAATAGACGCCACAGTCGAGGCTTTCTGACCGATAGCCACATAGATACAATAAACAGGCTTGCCGGCCTCGTAGTTCTTGCGCTGATTGATGATTGTATCAATGGCGATAGCTGTCTTACCAATCTGACGGTCGCCGATGATAAGCTCACGCTGACCACGACCGATAGGAATCATGGAGTCGACGGCTTTAAGACCGGTCTGAAGAGGCTGGTTCACCGGCTGACGGAAAATAACACCCGGAGCTTTACGCTCCAAGGGAAGGGAAATACGGTCCCCTTCAATCGGGCCACGACCGTCAATAGGCTCGCCAAGGATATTTATGACACGTCCGAGCAGACCTTCACCTACAGAAATAGATGCTATCTCACCGGTACGGCGCACAGACATGTTTTCAGTCACCTTGTTAACGTTATTGAGGAGCACGACACCCACGTTGCTCTCCTCCAGGTTGAGCGCGACGCCTTTCACGCCGTTCTCAAACTCTACAAGCTCGTTAGACTTGACGTTCTCCAGACCGTACACATGAGCAACGCCGTCGCCCACGGAGAGGACAGTGCCCACCTCCTCGAATTTAGCCTTGGAGCTGACATCGGCCAACTGCTGTTTCAGAATATCAGATATCTCGCTTGGGTTTAGCATCTTTCCTTATTTGCTGCTTAAAAGTGTTAAACGTAATTGTTCCAGTTCATTACTGATGGACGCATCCATTTTCACAGAATCCACATCAATCACAAAACCGCCGATAATGTCGGAGTCGACGCAGTAAGAATACTCAAGCGTGCTTCCGGGAAAAGACTTCTGGACGAGGTCTTTCAGTTTGGAGAGTTCGGCTTCAGGCATCTGCACGGCGGTTGAGATTTTAACCATCGAGATGTTGTTGGCCTCTCGATAGATATCACGATATGCAAGCGCCATTTCGTAGGCATACATTTCGCGCTTGTTCTCCAGAATCAGCCGCACAAATTCTTTGTAGGAATCGCCAGGTTCAGGACCGGCTGCGGTAATCAGGAGCTTTTTCTTGTCAGTGTCGCCTATAAATGGGTTGGCAAGCACCTTGGTAAACCCGGGGTCCGACTCAAAGGCCTTTACCACAGATTTCATCTCTTCGTACACCTGCTTATCCTTGCCCTGTTCAAGAGCAAACTTATAAAGCGCCTTGGCATATCTGCGAGGGATTAAACCGCCGTTCATTATCTTTAGTTTGAATTTGTTAAATCAATATGATTATGTGTCAGGGGATTAAACCCCATGACACATAGGGATGTTCGCAACTGCACCCGAAAGGGGTCAGTTCTTTTCGATTTCGTCCAATAATTTGTTTACGAGGTCCATCTGAGCCTTATCGGAAGCCATCTGCTTGCGCACCATCTTCTCGGCAATCTCAATCGAGACCTTGCTAACTTCGTCCTTAAATTGCAGTTCAGCCTCTTTGCGTGATTGTTCGATAGACAATTTCGCGGCATCCATGACCTTCTTCGCCTCAATAGAAGCCTCATTGCGAGCCTCTTCTATGATTTGAGTCTTAATCTTGGCAGCGTCACGCAGTATTTCGGCCTGCTGCTTCTGAGCTTCAGCTATGTACTTTTCGGCTTCCTTGCGGGCTCCCTCAAGCTGTTCCTTGGCATTCTGGGCATATTCGACCCCTTTGTCAATCAAGTCCGCACGGTCTTCCATGCTCTTGATGATTACAGGCCATGCCCATTTCTTCAGTGCCAAGAATAGCAACAGGAAGGCAATGAACATCCAAAAAATCAAGCCAAAATCAGGCGTGAATAATTCCATTAGGCTTACTTGAATTTAAGTGTTTCTTACTTGATGAACAGAGCGAGTGCTGATACAATCACTGCGAAGAGGGCAACACCCTCCACGAGAGCGGCAATCACGATCATGCTGCTTCGGATATCACCGGCTGCCTCAGGCTGACGAGCTATAGCTTCCATAGCAGAAGCGCCAATCTTACCGATACCGATACCGGCAGCAATGGCTGCTACACCTGCGCCCAAAGCGGCACCAAAGTTTGCCAAGAAAGGAGTTGCTGCCTCGGCAGCTGCTAAAATCATTGATAACATAGTTGTAGGTTTTTATAGTTAATAATTTATTTTTCGTTATTTGTTTCTCGTGTTTGTTTGTAGGAGAAAGGTTTATGGATTGAGTTTCTCAATGCCTCTCTGTCAGTGTTTAGCTGTCTCGGGCACTGCAGTCACTCCGCTGATAACGTTTGAAACTTCTTCATTTGCCTCTTTCTCTTCGCGGCTGTCCTTGTGAGGACCTTCCTCGTGGCCCTCTTCCTGAGCCAGCGAGATGAAAATCGTAGAAAGCATTGTGAAGACATAGGCCTGGATGAAGCTGACAAGCACGTCAAGAGCGAGCATGAAGATTGTGAACGCAATTGAGACAACTGTCACACCACTCACAGCAGCCATGCCGAATGTGCCGAAGATGAAGATAAGTAGCACCAGAGTAATTACAATCATGTGGCCACCCATCATGTTGGCAAACAGACGGACGCAGAGTGCGGCAGGCTTGGTGAATATACCAAATACCTCTATGAACTGCATGATGGGCAGAGGACATTTCAGCCAAATAGGCACATCGGGCCAGAAGATTTCTTTCCAGTAATGTTTATTTCCCTTGAGATTGGTAACAAGGAATGTAAGTACGGCCAGAACCAGAGTAACAGCAATGTTACCTGTAAGGTTGGCGCCACCGGGGAAGATGACAATCAGGCCGAGCAAGTTCATTATCAGGATAAAGAAGAATGCCGTAAGCAGATAAGGCGCGAACTTGGGCGCTTTCTTACCGAGGGTACCTTTGATTACACCGTTATAGACAAACTCCAGAATAAGCTCCAGGAAACCATTGCCTTTGCGAGGTGCCCGCATACCATTCTTGCGATACCAGCGAACTATACACATCATAACCAAAGCGACAACAATGGCTGAGATTAGCAACGCCGCGACATTCTTGGTAATGGAAAAATCAAGAGGCTTATACTCTGTGTAGTATGTGCCATCCACACTTACATATCCGGGAACCGAAACATCGGACATCGCCTTGCCATCTGCCTTGGAGATAGAGTCGGCTTTGAAAACGACCTCCTTATTCTGCTCGGCAGAGAGAGGCATAAGCTCCACTACCTTATTCTTATTGGCCTCGGACTTAGATAGAATGAAAACATAGGATTTGTCTCCACTCTTGATGTCCACAGGCACAGGTACCAGATGGTGTGACTTCTTTCCGGTTTTCATGTCTTCCTCCTCTACCAACTCAGTAAGACGGGCAGAAGAGAAGCAATGCCAAGAACCATCCTCGGCACGGACAATAACCGGAAGAGGAATACGATACTGGTGTACGAAAGGTACCTCCCAGCCATATCCATCGCCAAGGTGCTCAAATATTATCTCTTTAACATCCACACCCTCGCCTTCTTTCTCTTCTTCGGCCCGAGCCACAGCGGGAGAGGCCACAAAGAGCAGCAAAAGTATAGGTAATATCTTATTGATTAATTTGCTCATCGGGGTAAATCAATATATGCAGACTGAGACCACATTGTTATCGATATCGGCTATTCCACCTTTCACCTCTACTGTATGTTCGGCACCGGTGGCATCCTTATAGACAACCTTGCCGGGAACAAGCACCGAGATAAGTGATGCATGGTTTTTCAGCACGGTGAATGAACCCATCTCACCCGGCAACGTAACCATTGTCACATCGCCCTGAAAGAGAATTTGTTCGGCTGAGATTATATCAAGTCTCATATGTCGGAATGTTAGATATCTTCGTGATTAATTAATTACTCAATTCTGCTCTGTGTCCCGACGGTGTGAACCGTTGCTCATGTCTGTTTCAGAAACCTCTGTGAGGGTAGCAAGGGTTCAGCCGTCAAGGCAGGGCAATTATTTTACCTCTTCAAGCATCTTCTTACCCTTGGCGATAGCCTCGTCGATAGTACCTACATTGAGGAATGCCTGTTCGGGGTATTCGTCCATTTCGCCGCTCAGAATCATCTTGAAGCCACGGATTGTCTCGCTCAGAGGCACCATCACGCCGGGCAGACCGGTAAACTGCTCTGCCACGTGGAAAGGCTGTGAAAGGTAACGCTGCGCACGACGTGCACGGGCTACAACCAACTTGTCGTCATCACCAAGCTCGTCTACACCAAGAATGGCGATAATATCCTGAAGCTCGTTATATTTCTGCAGAAGCTGCTTAACCTGTTGAGCTACGTTGTAATGCTCTTCGCCGATTACGTTGGGGTCAAGGATACGTGAAGTGGACTCCAAGGGGTCAACGGCGGGATAGATACCGAGCTCGGAAATCTTACGGGAAAGCACTGTGGTTGCATCCAGGAAGGAGAACGTGGTGGCAGGAGCAGGGTCAGTCAAGTCATCGGCAGGCACATAAATAGCCTGTACAGATGTGATGGAGCCTTGTTTCGTAGAAGTAATACGCTCCTGGAGAATACCCATCTCGGAAGCCAATGTAGGCTGATAACCCACGGCAGAAGGCATACGACCCAAAAGCGCGGACACCTCAGAACCGGCCTGAGTGAAACGGAAAATGTTGTCTATGAAGAGAAGCACATCCTTACCGCCGCCGTCCTGGTCACGGAACTGCTCGGCCACTGTAAGACCCGACAATGCAACACGCAGACGCGCGCCGGGAGGCTCGTTCATCTGACCGAACACCAAAGTACTCTGGGAATTGTTGACATCCTTCATGTCGACGTCCTTGATATTCCACTCGCCTTTCTCCAGTCCTTCCTTGAACTTCTCGCCATAGCGGATAACGCCGCTCTCAATCATCTCACGCAGCAGGTCGTTACCTTCGCGGGTACGCTCTCCCACGCCGGTGAATACGGAGAAACCGTTGTGTCCTTTGGCAATATTATTGATAAGCTCCATGATAAGCACAGTCTTACCAACACCGGCTCCACCGAACAGACCGATTTTACCACCCTTGGAATAGGGTTCAAGCAAGTCAATCACCTTAATACCGGTGAAAAGGATTTCCGTGGAGATTGCCAAGTCGTCAAAAGAGGGAGCAGGCTGATGAATGGGGCGCATATTCTCTCTTTTGAGTTCAGGCAGACGGTCGATAGGTTCGCCGATAACATTGAGCAAACGTCCCTTCACCTGGTCGCCGGTAGGCACAGAGATGGGATGTCCGAGGTTCTCGACCTTCACACCGCGACGAATACCGTCGGTGCTCTCCATGGCCACACAGCGCACGGTGTCCTCACCGATGTGCTGCTCTACCTCAAGAATAAGAATTTCGCCATTCTCTCGCTCTACCTTGAGAGCGGAGTAAATAGGAGGGATATTGTCCTTGCCACCCTCGAAAGAGACGTCGATGACAGGGCCGATAACCTGAGTCACTGTGCCAAATTGAGCGCTCATAAATCTTGTATATGATTTTTCGTGTTAATATTTCTTGTTAAATGAGATTAGTTTCAGAAGGGGCATGACCTTATCAGAAGTGCCAGCCCATAGTGGTGCAAAGGGCCATAAGCACAAGGTTCGCCAATGCCAAGGGCATGAGGTATTTCCACTCAAAAGAGAGCATCTGGTCAATTCGTATACGGGGGAATGTCCACTTAAACCATATAATCACAAAGGAAATGAAGAATGCCTTGCCAACAAACCAGACTATTCCAGGTATATAGTCCATGATATCGTTAAAGGCATCCCACCCATTTACATGGAACGGCATCCAACCGCCGAGGAACATCAGGGAACAAATACCGGATACGATAAACAGATTAAGATACTCAGCCAGATAGAAGAATCCGAAATGAATACCGGAATACTCCGTATGGTAACCGGCGGTCAGCTCATGCTCTGCCTCAGGAAGGTCGAAAGGACCACGGTTGGTTTCTGCGGTAGCGGCCACAATATATATAAGGCAAGCGATTATAGCCGGAATGTGACCTGTAAAGATGAACCAGCCTCTGCTCTGCTCCTCTACAATCTGAGTGATGTCCATGGAGCCGGCAAAAAGGACCATAGTGATAATGGCCAGACCCAAAGACAGCTCATAACTAATCATCTGGGCTCCGGAACGCATTGCACCGATAAGAGTATATTTACTGTTGGAAGCCCAACCGGCCAGCAGGATACCGAGTATACCGACGGAACTTACTGCAAGGATGAAGAAAATACCTATATTATAGTTAATTATCTGCATTCCCTTGCCCCAGGGCAAGCAAGCCAGCATTGTCACCGAAGAAGCGATTACCAGATAAGGTGCGAGTTTGAAGAGGAATTTGTCAGTACCTTTCAGGGGGATAAGCTCCTTGATAAGGATTTTAAACATATCGGCAAACACCTGGAGCAAGCCCCATTTACCAACACGCATAGGGCCGAGGCGGCACTGGAACCAGGCGCAAAGCTTACGCTCATAAAGGATGTAGAAGAGGGCGAGCACCGTGTATGCGCCCAGCACACACACGCCAATCAAAATACACTCTACAAGCACAGCCGCCCACTCAGGCATACAGCTCAGCAGCAGATTGTTTATCCAGTTAGTTACTACGCTGAAATCAAACATAATTTCTTAGTTACTGATGATATTAAGTCGGATTATATTCCTTTGTAATCACATCAAGTCTGACTCTGAGACTCCAAGACAAGGTTTAGTCTCGTAGAATAAAGGTTCAGGTATCAGATTCGGTGTGTCTATTATCTGTCTATGTCGGGTATCACAAAGTCCAAAGCGGCACCGATAACGATGAGGTCGGCAATCATATTCCCTTTGCAAGTAAGGTCCATGACACCCACAAGGTTGAAGCCGGGACTCTGGAAGTGCATTCTATAGGGAGTCTTTTCGCCGGTACTCTCGATATACACGCCGAAAGCGCCTCGGGCTGCCTCCACCTGCTGATACCAACGGCCTGCAGGGAGTTTAACGATTTTGGGAACCTGAGCGCGGATAGGACCTTCGGGTATGCGGTCTACAAGTTGCTCAAGGATGCGGACGCTTTCCTCAATCTCACGCATACGGACCATATAACGCGCGTAGCTGTCGCAACCGTCCTCAAGAATCTCATTGAACTCCACATCATTGTATGAAGCATAAGGATATTTCTTACGGATGTCACAGCTCCAACCCGAACCGCGTCCGGAAGGACCGGTGATGTCGTAATTGATAGCCTCCTCCTTGGAGAGCATACCGACACCGCACATACGGTTGCGGGCAATAATATTGCCGCTGAATACCTTATGATATTCCTTAAGAGCCTTGGGCATAACAGCGCACAGGGCCTTCACATCTTTCTGGAAGTCGGGATGGAGGTCCGCCATCACACCACCTATCACATTGTAGTTCTGGCTCATACGTCCGCCGCAAGTCTTGTCGAAAATATCAAGAATCATCTCACGCTCGCGGAAACCGTAGAAGAAGCAGGTGGTAGCGCCCATATCCATGGAAGTACAACCGAAACTGAGCAGGTGCGAGGAGATTCGCATCAGCTCATCCATCATTGTACGGATAACCCGAGCGCGCTCGGGCACCTCGATGCCCATGGCCTTTTCTATGGCCATACACAGGCAATGGCGGTTCATGTGGGCGCTCAGATAGTCCATACGGTCTGTGAAGTGAAGCGTCTGAGGATAACCGAGGCCTTCAGTCAGCTTCTCTATTCCGCGATGGATATAGCCGCTTACCACATCTACCTTCTTGACTATCTCACCGTCCAGCGCCACACGGAAACGGATAGCGCCATGAGTAGAGGGATGCTGGGGACCGATGTTCACCACATATTCGTCCTCGTCAAACACCTTGCCCTTAACCTTACGGACAGAACCGTCGGCCTGTTCCTGCAGGGAGTAAGTGTCGTCCTCATTCACCTCGTCATCCAGACGAATGGGATTGAGCTTGGGGTCAGCATCGTAGTCCTTACGCAAAGGATAGCCTACCCAGTCATTGCGAAGGAACATACGGCGCATATCGGGATGACCGATAAACTCAATGCCATAGAAGTCAAAAACCTCGCGTTCCTGGAAATTAGCCACAGCCCAAAGGTCCGAAACCGAATGGATACGGGGCTTTTCACGGTCGGCGGTCTCAACCCTCACACTCAGCATCTGCCAGTCGTGAGAGGTAGAGGTCAGGTAATATATGACACCCAGAGTCTCTTTCCAGTCCATACCGATAACGGCAGTGAGGACATCGAAATCCAGGTCTCGGTCTTCCTTAAGCGCCTTGGCAAGCGTGTGCCAGTCTTTGTCGGGAACGGTTACCAGGAGAGTCTGCGCTTCCTCAAACGTAGCCGAAGGACATATTTTGCTAATTTTATCTTGGAGATTAGCCATATATAATGTGGTGGAAAAATCTGATTAACCAATATTAAATCAATACTTGCCTACTTCGCCGGCATTCTGGCGGAAGAAGTCTTCGATTTTCTCCTTACGGTTATCGCCGCCGAAGAATTTCTGAAGTTTAATCTTGCGTTGCAGCTGCATCAGTCCATAAAAGAGAGCCTCGGGACGGGGAGGACAGCCCGGGATATACACATCCACAGGAAGAATCTTGTCTACTCCGGGAACCACGCAATAGGAGTTTTTGAAAGGACCGCCGCTCACCGCACAACCGCCGGCAGCAATCACGTAACGGGGTTCGGCCAGCTGCTCGTACAGACGGCGCATGGCGGGCGCCATACGGTGAACTATAGTGCCCTGCACCATTATATAGTCGGCCTGACGGGGCGAGTTACGTGCGACTTCCGCACCATAACGGGCCATATCGTAGCGGGCCGCGCCGAGACACATGAATTCGATGGCACAGCAACTGGTGCCGAAACAAAGAGGCCAAAGAGAATTCGCACGGCCCCAGTTGATAAGCTGGTCCAGTTTGCCGACCACGATGTTTGCGCCGGCGGCATTGAGTTCTTCCACCAATGATTCGATATATTCATTGTCCTTGAAGTCCTCATGCTTAATTCCGCGAATATGGGGATTCTTTACTGCCATTTCAAAGCTCCTTTCCGCCAAGCGTAAGCCAGGCCCAAAATCAATATGAACATAAACACCGCGATACTAACCAGGCCTGAAGGGCCGAGTGCCTTACAAACCACAGCCCAGGGATACAGGAATACGGTTTCAACATCGAAAACCAAGAAGAGAATCGCGAAAAGATAATATCCCACCTTAAACTGAATCATCGAATCGCCACGGGTGGGAATACCGCACTCGTAAGGTTCCGATTTTTTCACTGAGAAAGAACGCGGCGAGATAAGCCGGGCTATCAGAAGGGCAGCAAACACAAGACCAAGACCCGTGATTACAGCCGTAATCGCGAGATTGCCATTGCTGATGCCTAAAAGCAGGTCCATATAAATAATTATCTATTAGTTTATTATATCGTTTCAGAAAGGTTTGGGGCATAAATTTCCCACCAAATTCCGAGGGCAAAGTTAATAATTATTTTTGAAATAAAAAAGATTTTTAACACAATTTCCCGTAAAATGTGCATCCGCCTTCTCTGATATTCACCGTCTGTCAGCGCGTAATCCCCACACTATCAAACTGACAGCAAAGGCTCCACCCCACCCCACCATTTATATCTCCATGGTGTCATTATGACAACAGACAAACAAAAATCCATCACACCCCAAATACGACACCTCAGCACCCTCCAATTGAAAACAACCAAACCGAATCAACTTTTTTAAGGGATGTACACCTTACGCACATTTTGAATAAGTTCCCAAAATGCCAGATGTCAACCATTGGAATCCGATAAAAACGGTTTACTCACACAATACTTCAGCCCCTTAAAATAAGTAAAAACCCTTGTCATAAGCTGTGTATTATATGTAAATTGCCTGCATTTGTTGGCTTGATATGTTGCGTTAATCCTTTTATCGTTTAAAAGCTCAACAATGGGGCGCGTAAGATAAAACCGTTTCTTTGTCCGCATATCAATTGAGGAGCATAATATCGAACAAGAACCATAATTTCGACATATTCTGCAATCTTGAACATTTATTCCCTCTTTAATGGCTAAAAAAACACCAAAAAGCCAAATAGGATATTTATGCCGTTTCGTGAGGTCTACATTATCAAATTGAATCTCAAATAACGAGTTCTTATCATGTTGACCAATTAATGTATTACACCAGCCGATACACTTCTTTATTCCGCCGCGAATGTAACCGGCTCTATCTTTGTAGATTATAAAGCAAGAAAGTTGTTTATATGGATTCATAATCCTATCGAAATTATGAAACTTAATTCTTTCTTCAATTGCCTGGGGTGTAAATAAAGTAATCCGCTGTTTTGATAGAGATTCTGATGTTTTATGCTCTATTAAAGGCTGCAATACATCTCGTTCATTTGTAACCGATATCTCAACTATAGGCACTCCCGATGATATTTTCTCAGGAGAGCATTTATGAGTAACAGCAACCTCTAAGAACAGCGGAATTGCTTCGGGTTTATCTGAATTTGACAATTTAATATCAGCCCTAAAGGCTTTATAAGACCCCTCTATTTCACATATATTATAATCATCCTTAAGATTGATTGTACGCAATTCGTTTATTGTATCGCATCTTGAATCTCTTAAGTGACAGTGGGTATTAGGACAGCATTTTGTGACATAATAAGAAATTTCAAATTTAGATTCATTGTCAAACCGCCATTTGAGGAGCTGTTTACTAATCTTATGAAGATAACTCTCGTAACTACACGAATCCCCTTTATGCCTAAAATGGGGTTCTCTCTTATTTCCGAGAACAGCACTCATTTCTATCCCACACGACGGACAATAGTACTTCTCACGATTTTCATGAGTAACATTGGAAATGTTAACTAACGTGTCATTTATACTATATGCAAATAAATATTGAGCCATGTGGTATGTGTGTTATTTATTATTATCTACTTCCCATAAATTTGAAAAGAGTCATGATAAGGCTTTTTCCTATCAACCGCAAAGTTACAACATTTTGCAGTTCATATCAATAGGCTTAAAGAATAAAATCAAGATGTCCTTATTCACCCTCATCTCTCAACGGCTACCATTAATGACAATTCTCCTCTTTATATATATATATGATGAAAAAATGAAACCGCGAAATCTCATTGCATGGACAATAAAAAAAACAGCTGACTGGAATCAGTCAGCTGCGTTTTTTGTTGTCTTAGAAGGACTCGAACCCTCACTAGCGGAACCAGAATCCGATGTGCTACCATTACACCATAAGACAATGTATCTTCAAGGAGCTTCGGCCTCCGCCTCTGCGTTGTTTCCTCGTTTACGGGTGCAAAGTTAGAGGTATTTTTCGGAATGACAAAATTTTTCAGAGTTTTTTTGTGCCGCAATTTACCGTATAAGCCCTTAACAGTTGTATGTCAATACAATAGCCACATCCCGAACTAAACCGACAAATGAGGATGTGACATTTTGTCATAGGGTGTGTCAGCGGCACAAAGAGCTTTTTTGCCTCTTGCCGTGACCGGAGCGAATAAAACGACACAAATGTTATCTGCCTGAATATTTGCAATTTACGCATTATTTGGCTAAAATTAATGAATTTTGGTAAAACTTTTAGCACGAGATTTGTTAATACATTAGCGAGGCCGGAAAAGGCCGACATATAACTCAGATTATTAATTTTAAACACATACACTATTATGGCAAAAATTATCGGTATAGACCTTGGTACAACCAACAGTTGCGTGGCTGTACTGGAAGGCAAGGACCCCGTAGTAATTCCCAATAACGAGGGTCGCAACACCACTCCTTCGGTAGTTGCATTTGTAGATGGCGGCGAGCGCAAAGTCGGCGACCCCGCCAAGCGTCAGGCTGTGACAAACCCCACCCGCACAATATATTCCATCAAACGTTTCATGGGCGAAAACTGGGACCAGGTGCAGAAAGAAATCGGCC
>ERZ860264.936-NODE-936-length-23046-cov-2.894480_pt1 | contig 23046 bp, 20 predicted proteins | sample MGYA00509980_ERZ860264 | MGnify/ENA primary metagenome ERZ860264 (study PRJEB30046, sample SAMN00715212) | human gut metagenome | study: EMG produced TPA metagenomics assembly of the A metagenome-wide association study of gut microbiota in type 2... | reverse complement strand
AAAGGGGGCCGCTCCCTGCAATTCCTGCTCGGCGCAAAGGTGCTGGAACGCTTCATGCGGCATATACACCTCACCGCGCACTTCCAGATATTCCGGGGCATTTTTCAAAGTCTTTGGAATGCGCTTGATCGCCTTGACATTGACTGTCACATCTTCACCCACCACGCCGTCACCGCGGGTGGAAGCACGCACTAGCACACCGTTTTCATATTCCAGGCTGCAGGAAAGGCCGTCGATCTTGATCTCGACGACATATTCTGGCTCGATTCCAGCTTCCCGCACCCGGCGGTCAAAATCACGCAGTTCGTCGTAGGAAAACGCATCCAGAAGGCTTTCCATCTTCACAGCATGCGTCACCTTGGCAAAGCGCCCGCTGGGGGTGCCGCCCACTTTCTGGGTCGGAGAATTCGCAGTGACCAGCTGCGGAAATTCTGCCTCCAGTGCTTTCAGTTCCCGGGTCAAAGCGTCATATTCAAAGTCCTCCAGCTCCGGGGCATCCTGATCATAGTATAAACGGTTGTTCCTTTCAATGATCACGCGCAGCTCTTCCGCGCGTTTGCGTGCCTGTTCCAGTTCCACGTTCGTTTACTCTCCTTTTCCCAATACCAATACGATAATTATACCATATTTCAAAAGCAAAATACAGCCAAAAGTGCTTCCGGTGACCTGGGAGTAGACGTGCCGAATCCTAACAAGACAGTCGCTTTATTTTGCCCAGGTGGGTTCCTCCGTGCCATCATAATCGAACAGGCCATCATTTTTCTCTTCCATGGCCTTGATCATGTGGTAGGTGTATTCGTTATACGGCGTGGGAATCCCAAGCTCCTTTCCCATCCGCATCAGCGCTCCCGAGAACATATCGATCTCTGTATGCCGTCCGGCATCCAGATCCTGCAGAGTGGAATAACGGGCCGTGGCAGGAACAGCGCATCCGTGGCTGACGGCATCTGCAATGCGCAGATCAATGCCCCGTGCAGTTGCAATGGCTTCCAGTTCCCGGCGCAGGCCATCGCTGATGGCTTTCATGTGGACGCTGTCCCGGTAGCAGCCCACACCGGCCCCCAGAATCGCCTGCGGCAGATTGTTGCAGACGTTCAGCCGGAACTTGCTCCACATCTCTTCCTGAATATGCTCCGTGACCCGGAAGTTGACCCCGGAATCCGTGAACAGTTCCCGCACTGCCTTGACACGTTCACTCTCAAACGGTGCAAATCGCTCGCCATAGATCACGCCAAGTGTTGCATCCGGGTCAAAATGGTAACCATCCGCTTCCTTGTGAGATGCAACCTTAATGAAGGAATACAGCAGATGCTCTGCACCCACCTGTGCGGCGATCAGCTCCTCGCTGTCCACACCGTTCATCAGACTCATCACAACGGTATTGCTGCCGACAGCGGTCTTGATGCTTTCCAGAGCTCCGGGCAGTGAGCCATATTTCAGTGCAACGACCAACAGGTCTACGCCCTGCGCTTCCTGCGGGGTCCAGACCTCCGGGCGGTAAACTGCTCCATTGATGGCGCAGCCGCTTTCTTTCAGCTGCCGGGCACGGTCGCCTTCCGCTATCACACCCAGACGGATATTATCCTTTTTAGAAAGCCCCCAGATGATGTAAGAGCCCACCGCTCCAGCGCCCAAAATAGCAACAGATTGTATTTTCATGTTACGTTCTCCCTCTTTGATTTGTCCGAATCTATTGTAGCACGAATTCGATTCGCTGGGAAGAGAGATGAAAATGCGAAACCACTTTTTGCACGCGGATGCTGATGTACCGCGGGGCAGCGGATATGCTGGGCGCAACCTTCAAATTGACCGCAAACGGTGCCAAAGTGCTTTAAAGCAGAACAAAAAGCCCCCGGAGAACGTTTCACGGTTCTTCGGGGGCTGATTTTACGCGTCATAAAACGTAGATACGTCTGTTATTCTCAAATAGAAATGGTGTTGCAAAGATTCTTTTGTACGAAAAATCCATCGCATCATCGTCTGTTCCTCTCCGCTTCTGTACAATTGATGCACAATCATCGAACCTCATTTTACGTTCCTGCGCGTTTATTTAATTCTATGTCGCAATCGTCCATCTTCCGAAAAAAATGTTGATTTTCCATCGACACATCAAAACTACATTTTGAATCCTTCATCCTCCGCCCATCGCTCCCATGGACTATTCACACGCAAAAAAGAAAATACCCTGTAAAAACCGCCAGCAGGCAGCCTACAGGGTATTCTCCTATGAGCCCTACGTCATCCGCCAGAATATCATCCAAACAAGAACTCACCTTCAGGCTCCATTTTGATTACTTCCTGGCGTTGTTCTCCGCCCTCAGCCGTGCAAACAGTTCGTCTGCCTCAATGGCCTCCTTGGTGAAGGAGTTGTTCTTCCACCAGTTGATAATGGCCACCACAACGGTGATGAGGGTGCTGACCAGCTGCTGGAGCTGCTCGTTGTCGATGGGCAGCGGGCTCTTGTTGAATGCAGCCAGCAGACTGTTCAGCAGCGCCACGATCAGGCAGATGGTTCTCGCCCAGGTCGCGGCGCTTGCATTGGTGTATTTTTCCATTTTGAGATCCTCCTGTTCAGGCTATGTGGTCTTCCCGCAGCGGCAGTGCCGTCATCCGCTCGTACAGGTTCGTGCCGGTGCCGTTGCCCTTCAGTTCGTGGTACGCCTCGTATACAAGCCCCACGTTGGTCAGCCCTTCCGAGTCAACATACCCTTGCTGGATGTAGTACCGGCAGCTCTGATAGAGTCTGTCGTGGAGCAGAGCCTTCACCGCTTTTTTCAGTGCCTTCTGCTCCTGGATGGTGGCGTAGAACGCCTTTCCCGCCCATCCCAGTGCTGCCGCGATGATCAGGGAGACCACCTCGTTGAAATGGGTCATGATAAAGCTTTCCGTGGGGTTCACGCTCCCTTCACGCTTGTCAGACCCGCTTTTGCAATGATACTCGGGTAATCCTTGTAGACATGGTTCATGTCCACTACGCCGCTTACACCAGCCACATTGCCCTTGGAGCTGTACTGCCACATACCGTGCTTGCGGGTCGGCCGCTTGTTCCGGTAGTCCGCCAGCCATAGGTCAAAGCCGTTCAGCTGCCACATGTTCAGGTTGTAGTCGGCAAAGTTCGAGTAGGTGTACAGGATCGCGTACAGTCCCCACTTTTCAATCTCCCTGAGCTCCATTTTGACAAGTTTCGTCAACTCGGCTGCGGGCAGACCTTTCAGACGGGGGTCCTCCACGTCCATAGCAATGGGCAGCTCAAAGCGCTTTCCTTCCAGGCAGGTCTTGAGCAGGTTCAGCTCCTTCTTTGCCATGCCTTCCGTTACCGCAACGGTGTAAGCATATACGCCAACTGGCAAACCAACAGATTTTGCCCCGGCATAGTTCGCTTCAAAGCACGGATCGACGTAGAGCTGCCCGCTCTTGGTGGAAACTGCACGGATCATCACGCCACCTACTTTTCCGCTGGCCTTGACTTTTTTCCAGTCAATGGTTCCCTGCCAGCGGGAAACGTCGATGACATCAAGCATTCCCCTGCTCCTTCAGTTTCTCGGCCAGCTGGATGCACAGCTTTTCGTACTCCTCTTCGGTCAGGCTGTCATTGGCAAAGAAGATATCCAGCTTCTTCTGCATCCTGTCGGTCTTGCCGCGTTCGATCAGGCGTGCACAGGTGTTGTAGAGTTCCATTTTGAGTCCTTTCTGCTCACGTTCTGCATGAGCCATCTTAATGTAAAAAAATCGCTCATCGGCATTCCTTTTCAGTATGCCAATAAGCGAAACGATACAAATGGGCTGACCCGACTCTTATTCCTCCGGCGTAACCCCCAGCTCCAGCAGCGTCAGCCTATACTCCTGATCCACCATCAGGGTATCGGTGTCGGTCTGGGCACTTTGCAGGGCGGCCAGTGTTTCAGGCAGGGGATCCACGGCTTTCTGTTTTGCCGCTGCCTTCTGCTGTGCCTCTTTCTGTGCAGCCAGCTCTTCAGCGGTCGGTGGCTGAGGAACCTCCCCGTATTCGTACACCTCATACTCCGCCCCGCATAGCCGGATGCCCCAGTAAGCTTCCCCGGGCTGTGCGTTTTGGTTGTGCGCGTTCACAGCAGCCTCGATTGCGCTGTAATCTGCCGGGGTGCCGTCGGTTTCGGTCGGTATCGTGTACCCGGGGCGGATCATTGTTTCTTCCATTTTGAAATCTCCTTTCCGGGTGCTCAGAAAATATAGTTATTATCCCGGAAGAACTTAATCGTTGTCACCAGCGTGTTCAGCGGCAGCACGATGCAGGGGCGCAGACCGTACGAGTCCTCTCTGTGACGGCCTGCTCTGGAGAAACCTCCATCCGCATAAAACGTATACATATAGTTTCCGTTATGGGTTCGCTTGGAGCGTGTCCAGTATTCTTTATCTGCTTTTCGCTTGTCGGTGGCAGCAGTTGTGTAGTCGAAATAGTCCAGCTTTGCACCCTCCTGCGCCATCAGGCCATCAATGCCCTGCCAGGTATAAACACCCATCTCGACTGCGGAAAGCAAAAAGCACTTTCTCGAAAGGCCATTTGAGCCGGAGGAAACATTGGCCGAGCTGTAATCCGCCTGCTTCACGTAGGGCAGATGAACGGTCATCAAGCGGTTTGCTACACTGGGTGTGATATTTCCACCCGGGTAGTTGACACACCAGTTGTCCAGTGCCCACCCTTCGTAACCGTAGATGTAGTTACTGCTATCGATCGCTGTTGAGCCTGCAATGTTTGTTCGCCAGAGCCATGCGCCGTTGGCCGTGCTGTCGTACAACCCGCCGCCCGGAACGCCTTTATGGATCAGTTTATACCAGTAGGTATTCTTGCCGCTTGGGTCGCTGATGCCAAATTCAGTCCCCAGTGCAAAGGAGCTGATGGGATTGCCGCCGTCATAGAACTTCTTGGCTACGCCGTCCACGCCGATATAACCCTTGTGTACCTGCCTTGCGGTACCGCCCACGCCGGTGTAGATCTTGGAGACCGATTTGGCACTTCCGCCGATTCCGGTATAAATTGCCATGTTCTCGCCTCCTTAAGCGTACACCAGCAGGATAGAGCCGGTTGCAAGGCTGCTTCCCGCACCGGGGTCACTGGTTTGGGATGTGATGGTGCTAACCCCGAGCCAGCTTTTCAGCACATCCTTGGAAACATCTTTGATTTTCGTGCCGTTGTCCGTATAGCCTGCAATATGCGTAAGATTCGACGTGTTAAGGCCGTCGCCCGCATAGCCGACTTGGATTGTTCCGGATGCGTTCTTATAGTCGGTTACGCCGGTTGCTTTTGTAGCGGTGCTTGCATTACCCTCCAGCGAACCAATGAATTTGTTGGCCCTGACATTTGCAAAAGCGCCGCTTCCTCGACCGTCATTGAACCGATACTCATCAATGGTGTTGTCTCGGTATCCCCAGTAGACAGTGTTGTCTTTTGGGGTGCCAACAAAATTCACTTCATTATTTTGCTCGAACGCCAATTTCGAGTGGTTATGCGCACTCGGTGGAAACGTCTCCGGCTTATCCGTCACAGAATTCCAGTCCGTCTTGATGCTCTTGAACTTGTCACCCACAGCTTTTGCGTCTGCCGGTGCGCCGTCAATGGTCAGGGTCTTGTCGGTGTTCACCACCTTCTTGGCCGCTTCCACCAGTTGGCGGGCTTCGTTCTCGCTGGCCTTGGCGTTTCCTTCGCTGGTCTTTGCCGCACCCTCACTTGCCGCCGCCTTCCCTGCACTTGCTTCAGCTTCCTTGGCCTTGGCAGTGCAGGTGGCTACGCTGGTTCCCATGCTGTCAGCGCTGGCTTTCGCGTTGACCTCGCTGGTCTTGGCGTTGGCAGCGCTGGTGGCAGCCTCCGTTTCGCTGCTCTTGGCATTGGTCTCGCTGGTCTTCGCGTTGGTCTCCGAGGTCTTGGCCGCATTCTCGCTGGCTTTCGCATTCGTCTCGGATGCCTTTGCGTTGCCCGCACTGGTCTTGGCTGCATCCTCACTGGCTTTGGCGTTGGTTTCGCTGGTCTTTGCCGCACTGGCCGAACCTGCCGCCGCAGAAGCCGAACTTGCCGCCGCATTCTGGCTTGCCCTGGCTGCATTCTCGCTGGCCTTCGCGTTGGTCTCGCTGGTCTTGGCAGCATCCTGGCTTGCCTTTGCCGCATCCCGTGCCGCTTCGGCCTGACGGAGCAGCTCTTTGATGTTGGTGATGCTCTGGTTCACAAAGTCCCGGGTCCACTCCATTGAGCTGGCGATGTATTCACGGACTTCCCGGCCGTAGATCGCCTTCCGGATGCCCGTAATGATCGCATCAAAATCCATTGATATTCTCAACCTCCTCCATTTTGAGCCCTTACGAACTGCTCAGGTTGCCCAGCAGCTGGTTCAGGAAACTGATGATCGCCTGTGCGATCGTCCATACGCTGTCCATGGCCTGCTTCTGCACCTGCTGTTTGGTCAGCTTCTCGGGGGTCAGGCCGAAGGTGAACTGCTTCTCGTTGGGCGCATCCAGCGGCAGCTTCAGCTGGGTGCACCCCAGCCACTTGTCGATCTCGTGGGGGCTGGAGATGATGTGGGTCTTGATCAGAAAACCCAGTCGGTCGTTGCTTTCCCCGCTGTCCACCCGGTCGTAAGCGGTCAGGGTCATCACAGGCTCAATGTTCTGCTTGTACCCCTTCAGCTCAGTCTGTGCTTCTTTGCGCAGGTTGTCGCTGTTCGTGTTGCCGTCGATCTGGATGCACTTCTCGATGATGCCGTACTTTGCTTCTGCCGCCTCGTCCCGCACCGTTTCCGAGATCGCGCTCACGGTGGTCGTCTTGAAGATCCACCATCCACTGGTGGTCGTCTGGGTGCCGTATGCGGTCACACGGGTCACCACGTCGCTGGACATCTGCTCCACATAGCTGAAATCCAGCAGGTTCACGCCATATTCAATGGTCTGCGTTGTGGTGGCATCTGTGTCCACAAGGTAATCGATGTACACCCGCCATACCGCAGTGCCGTTGTCTGCCCGCACGATCCGTGTCCGCAGGTATCCGTCGTACTCTTCCAGCAAAAAGGTGTTCAGCAGGCTCCACTGGCTCTCGAACAGAGTTCCCTTGCTGGAGGTGTCGATGGTGCGCCCGGGCTGGATGTTCACCTTCCCGATGCCAAAGGTTCCATAAGGCCCCTGATAGTAGTCCTTCAGGGTCTGCGTTGCAAGGTAGAAGATGCTGTTGGAGGGCACGCTCGACCACTGCTCCAGCTGATTGTCCGTGGTCAGATAGTAGGTTCCGCCGTTCACTTTCGGCACAAATCGCTGGAGATATCCCAGCACGCCCTCGGCATACAGCTTGTAACTCAGGTCAAACAGCTTTTCCGTCTCGGTCACATAACCCATCCAGATCGGTTTGCCGTCCTCTTCCACCACCAGCCACGTTTTCTCGTACTTCAGGGTGGTGTACACGGGGTTCTTGTAGCTGCCGAATGCCGTGTTGATCTGATACGGAATGGTCGCCTCAAAGCTGCCGAACTCGTTTTTGGCCAGGTTCAGCACCGGGTCTTCGAGGAATCGGTTGGAAACGCTTCCCTCTATCGTGTCGCCCTGGGAATCAAAGATGCACTCCCGGGTGTCCCACTGGAACCCCAGAGCACTCGTGCCGTTAAAGGTCTCCGTCTTCTTTGAGATGGTCCCCGCATAAACTTGATATCCGATGGCTCCTCCCTCCTTTCTGCATCCATTTTGAAATTTCGCAATAGCGCTAATCGTCCAGTGCAAAGTTCATGCCATGCCAAGGGCTCCCCTACTAGGGGAGCTGGCGAGCGAAGCGAGACTGAGAGGTTTAATCCGTCATAAGTACGCTGGCTGGTAATACAGGTTGAGCGTACCAGCGCCGGCCGCGCTCACTCCCACTTCGTACACGTCGTATCGCAAATCGTTGTCGATCAGACCGATGTCCGTCTTTCCCATGCTCTCGTCCAGTGTGGAACTATAAAAGGGATCACCCTTCACTGCCGGAAGTCCCAGCTCCTTTGCCTTTTCGTAGGGGTAGGTCTGGCTCTTTGCCAGCGAGATCGCCAACAGGCCGTTCCCGGTCCATTTTGCTTGCAGCAGGCTCGGTTTTTCGCTGGGCGGCATCTGGAAGGTCATGTTCTGGAGTGCCTTGAGGGGAATATCCTTGCAGTAGGGCACGGCCAGATCGGTCTCAAACCCAAAGGTATCCCACACCCAGTCCTCCTGAATGTTGTCGTACAGGAATTTGAACGGGTAAAGGCTGTAGGCAAAGGTCACAACGCTGTGTCCGTTCTTCTGCTTGATGCCCCCGTTCACCCAGACACGCCCCAGATAAAAGAACGCCGGGTCATCCTCCAGCCGCACTCTGGTCTGTGCCGGGATCGAGTTGCTCTTCGCCAGCGCTCTGGAAAGATACTCCAGCGCTCCGGTCCCCACAGGGGTCGAAAGGTTCTGCCCCCGCCACTCGTCCGTGTCCAGATAGAACTCCCAGCTCCCCTCCCGGGCCTTGAATACCGGATAACCCGTCAGGCTCTTGGAAAGGTAGGTGGTTCCGTCTCGTCCGGGTACGTCCACGGAGAGGACTTTCTCTACCGGGGGAGCCACCACAGGCCGGGAGACCGGGATCATCTTCCAGTCATCCCAGGTGTTCTTGTCACCAATGGTGATGGAATGGTGCATGGCTCCTCCTTAACTCAGCATGTCGGCAGGCGGCTGGAAGTCATAGGAGATGGTCAGCGTCACCCGTCCGTCGTTGCCGTTCTTGACGTTGCTGATCCAGCAGCGCCCTTTGTAGCTTCTCGTCTGCGCGGTGGAGAGCACGGTTCCGCCCAGCTCCATCCGTACCTCGCATTCTCTTCCCTGAATGATCCGCATCAGCCGGAAATAGGTGCTTGTCCAGTCACCTTCCCGGCTCGACCAGTCGGGGTAAAGCCGAATGCTCTGTTCCGTCTTGTCGGGGATGCCGCATCGCTCCCGCACATCATCCATGGCGTTCCGTCCGTAGTCATCCCAGCTGGAATGAGGTACGCCGTCCGCCACATAATAAAAGTCCCAGCTTCCGGTCGAGTTCTGGAACACCCTCTTTCCCAGCGGAGCCTTTTCCGGCGTGCCGTGGTAGGAAGGAAAATCCATCGTCTCGTACTTTTCCTCAAAGGCATTGACATGCAGGGGGTTCAGGGGGACCAGATTGAAGTCTCTCGTGCTGTATTCCCGGGAAGCCCCTGCATTGTCATATACCTTAAAAATAAGCCCCGCAAATGTGGGGATCTGTGAGGAAAGCGCCGGGTCACTTGCGCTCCGTCCCATCATCGGTTGTTCCTCCGGTTGATCTTCCCCAGTCCCTCGTCCACGTCGTTAATGATCTCGCCCACCAGTTTCCGGCCGTTCATCTGGACCTTCATGTTGGCCACGGCCCGGGCAATGCTGTCGATGTGCTCTCCCAGTGCCTCCACGCTCGAAACGATGTCGGCGTTGGGGTTTGCCTTCTGGTCAGCCTTGTTGGCCTCTTCCTGCTGGGCCTTGGTCACCTCGGCTCTGCGCACCACGTTGGCGGCAAGGCCTGCGGTGCGCTCTGCATTCAGGGCCACCGTGCCGTTCTGGAACAGGGTGTCGTTCAGCCAGTCCACTCCATTTTGAACGTCGCTCATGTCCACTACGGGCTGGATGCTGGGTTCATACTCAAAGTCGTCGCTGGCAATGTCGCCCACCCGCTGGGCCAGATCCATCATGGTGGAAAGGGCCGTGTTGCTCACGTCCTGTACGCCCTGCACCACGGAGTCGGTCTCGTCGGTGATGCCCTGCGCTAAACCCAGGCTCAGGTACTCGCCAATGCCCGCCATCACGCGGCTGGGGGAATGGATGCCAAAGAAGTCGCAGAATCCGTTTACGATGCTGCTGCCGAAGTCGCAGATACCGTTCCATACCGCACCCGCCGCGCCAGTAATGCCCTGCCACAGGCCGGAGATCAGGTTTCCGCCCACGTCCACCAGGCCCTTGAAGCCGTTGCTGATCCAGTCCCACAGGTGCGAGAAGGCATTTCCCAGCCAGTCAAAGAACCCGCTGAAGAAATCACCGATCTTGTCCCAGTTGGCGATCAGCAGTCCGCCGCCCACAACGGCCGCGCCAATGAGCCAGCCTTCGGGGCCAATGGAGCCCAGCACGCTCACCAGAGTGCCGCCCAGTTCTCCCAGACCGCCCAGTAAGCCCCCGGAGCCGGTGATCATCTCGCCAATGCTGCCAAGGCCACCCAGTGCTTCTCCCAGCAGTCCCGTTCCGCCCGTGGCAGAGCCCAGCAGACCGCCCATGTTGCCCAGGATGCTGCCAAGGTTCTTGGTCGCGCCGGTCACCTTGACCACCTGTCCCAGCACCTTCACGGTACCGCCGCCCTGGGCCAGCTTGTTGAAGGTCAGCATGGTCTTTCCCAGATTCATCATCGTCTGGCCGAACTCGCTGCCCATAAAGTCCAGCACAGTGGTAATGCCGCCGGTCACTGCCCCGCCCCAGTCACCGCTCACAAGGGCGGTAATGGTGCCCACAAGGTCGGTGATCACGTTGGCCACGCCGTCCTTGGTAGCTACGCCAAACGCCCTGCTGAGCTTCGAGGCCAATTCCGGAGCGCTCTTCTGCACCTGTGCCCAGACGCTGTTGAAGCCCTCCTGAATGGGCCGCCAGTTCTTCGAGATGGAGTAGCCCAGCTGCATCATCATCCGCTTGCCGGAGTCGTCCATCTCGAACGCATCCGCCAGATTTTCCGCAAAGCCCACAAAGTTGTACTGTTCGCTTTGCAGGTCTGCCAGTGCATCCAGTGCGGTCTCGCTGTTCTTGCCGAACTTCTTCACAGCCTCGTCATACTTCAGCTGCTTGTTCGTCACCTTCTTCAGGCTGTAGCTCATGCTGTCCAGTGCACTGCCCACGCCGATGATGGCGGTCATGGTGCCCTGGGTGGCGGCTTTCCGTGCCTGGACGCTGTCGGCTCCGTACTGTTCAACGGCAGCTTTGTAAGCGTCCTCCCGGCCCGCAAGGTCGCCGTCGCCGTAGAGCTTCGCCAGCATGTTCTGCCGGTTGGTCACCAGCTTCTCCTGCTTTTCCAGGTAGGAGACCTTGCTGTCGTAGGCATCCAGCTGGGCCTGATTCAGCTCGTTGATGAGCTTCTGCTGTTCGGTCTGTGCCTCCAGATACTGCTGGTAGGCCGCCTGGGTCTTCTGGCTTGCCTCACCAAACTCGTTTTTGATGGCGATGTAGTCCTTCTCGGTGGCCAGCAGGATCTCCGCCTGGTTCTTGATCTTCCGGTTGATGTAGTCGATCTTCTTGTTGGACTTCTCGGTCACCTCGGCGCTGTCCTCGTACAGGGCGCTCCACAGCTCGTATTCGTCCTCCGCGGTCTTGGCATCGGTCTCGTACCGCTCCTGAATGACCTTCAGGATGCTGTCCTGCTTGCTCCTCTGAAGCTCTGCAAGGGTCTTCTGTTCGCTCAGCAGGGTGCCGTATGCGTCCTTGGTCTTGCTGTTGTTTGCGCCCACCTTGGCCAGCAGGGTGTCGTACTGCTCTTTCGCAATGGCCACCCGGTCGGTCTGGAGCTCGATCTCCTTCGTCAGGCTCTCGGTCTTTTTGGTGATGAGCTCTTTCACCGTAGCCGTGTCGCCGCCCGTCACTTCCCACAGTGCGTATTCACCGGTGGCGTTGGACATCTCGGTCTTGTTGGCCTTCAGCCGGTCGGAGAATGCGCTTGCCAGTGTGTCCGCCAGCGTCTTGCCGGTCTTGGATGCTTTGGATTTGGTGGCATTGGCTCCCGCTCCGTCCAGTGCATCATCCACGGTGTTCTGGTAGTAGTCGGTCAGCGCGCCAAAGGGGTTCAGATTGCCCCATGTGCTTTCCACAGCATTCTTGATCTCCTCCACGGTGGAGGGGGTCTTGTTGCCGGGCTTCTTGATGCCGCTGTTGGAGGGGATCAGCACATTATCCTGCGCTGCCTGCCTTGCTGCATTCTGTGCGCCCTTCAGTCCATGTTGATAAACGGGGTTGTCCAAATGGAGCGTCTCACCCTTATAGGCCGCATAGAGTCCGGTCATCTTTGTCTGCACAAGAGCGGTGGCCTCGTCCAGAGCCTTTGCCATGCCCTCTTTAAGCGCAAGAGCCGCATTGTAAGAACTGTTCCGCAGTTCATCCTGTTTCGTCTTATCGCCAATGCCCAGGATCGCACCCTCAAGGATGTTCTCTGCGTCGCTGGCTGCAACGTCACTGGGCGAATGGATGCCCCAGAAGGTGGTGAAGACATTCCGGATAGCGGCAGCAGTGCTGTGCATAGCCGCTTTTGCCCGCGCCAGAATGCTCTGGTTTTGCAGACCTTCCACAACGCCCAGCATGACATATTCGCCGTTCTCGGCCATCACCTTGGAAGGCGAAGCAATGCCAAAGAACGATTTGAACGCTTCAACGATCTTTCCGCCAAGCGATTTGATGCCGTTGACCGCCATGCCAACCGGCCGGTCGTCCTCAAAGATCTCGCCGAACCAGTCAAAGATGCCCAGTGCTGCGTCCTTCATGGCATTTCCGATGCCGCTGAACAGTTCGCTCCATGTTTCCGGAACACCAAGGAAACTCAAACCGTCTTTCGCCAGCTGCCAGCACTCCGGGATCACGGCACGGACAAGTGCGTCAAATGCCTCAACAATCGGCCCGGCACTGCTCTTGATCACCTCGCAGAGCATCGTCACCACGGTGGTTAGTGCTTCCTGAATGTCCGGTGCAGCGTTGATGATGGCTTGACAGATCGGTCCTGCAAACATGGAAAGCACACCCATCGCCGCAGTCGCCAGCGCGATCACGCCAAGCGACTTTGCGAAGTTCCAGAATGCTTTTGCCAACAGTTCCAATCCAACCGCCAGCTGAGGCATTGCTGTCAGAAGAGCACCACCCAGCATGGTGATGAGCATTCCGTCCAGAAATACCTGTAACGCCTGCCCGACAGTTTTCGGGTCAGCATCGCCCAGCAGTTTAATGGCAGGGGCCAGGATCAGCAGCGCCGCGCTCATCTTGAGCATAGCGGAGCCCAGACCATCCAGTGCGGAAGCAACGCCGAATTTTGTGAATACGATCAGTGCCGTTGTTAGCCCTCCGAGACCGGAAAGAGCGGCAATTGCACCCTTGGCTAGATCGACCCAGCCCAATGCCGCAAATTTCTCCACCGCCGCAGCCAGCACATACAGTGCACTTGCCGTCAGCAAGATTCCTGCGCCGGAACTCACGCCACCGGTGGACATGCTGGATGCGATCGTCAGAGCGGTCAATCCAGCCGCAACCTTGATCAGCCCATCGATGGCCGCATCCCCCATCACGGCAAACAGCCCCACGGCTCCTGCCAGTACAACGAGGGAGGTGGACATCACCAGGATGGCCGCACCGGAGCCGAATTTCGTCTTGGCTGAGAAAGCCGACATGGTGGTCATCAGGAGCATCAGGGTCTTGATGCTGGTCATGGCCGCATCCAGCCGGACAAGCTGAATGTTCGCCAGACTGCTCACCGCCTGTGCTGCGATCCAGATGCCGCCAGCCATGGCTGCGATCGCGGCTCCATTTTGAAATCCGGTCGGGCCGATCACCTTGTTCACCGCAGCCAGAGCCGTGGCCATGGTGGTCAGCAGTCCGCCCAGCGAAACCACCGCCATACCGGCTTTTACCAGGCTGGTGAACTTGATCTCGCTCAGGGGCTTCATGGCGGTGGAAAGCACCTTGATGGCACCACTCAGCGCCACCAGCTCCACCGCCGTCGAAAGGATCACCTTGTGGTTCATGGCCTTCTCGCCCACCACAAGCGCCAGAGAGAGCTGACGCATTGCCAGCATCATGGCAACGATGGACACGGTCACAACGGCCAGCGCTGAGACATTTGCTGCAATGTGGCCTTTCTGCATGACCTCCATGATCCTGGAAAGCCCCTTGGTAATGGAGCCAATGGCAATGCCCAGTCCGATCAGCGCCGCAGCAGTGCCCCACAGGGTCGCCGCGTTCAGGGCGCTGGCTTTCAGGCTGTCAAATGCTTTCGTGAACCGCTTGGTGGTCGGCTCCAACAGCTTTGCCGAGATCGTCAGCAGGGTCACGAAACCAAAGACCGTACTGGCGATCTCCGTGAACTGGTCGGGGTTGATCCGGCTCATCACGTACATGGCCCCGGCCAGGATCAGGATCGCGGTGGCCATGCCGGTCAGGGTCTTGGTGCTCTCGTTTTTCTGCCAGGTCTTGATGGCACGGGTCAGCTGCTTAAAGGTGCCGGAGATGGAGTTGAGCATTCCGGTCAGCGGGGTCTCCAGCATTTCTTTCAGGCTCTTGGTGGCTTTTGCCATCTGCCCGATGCTGAACGCCAGCAATCCCACATCGACCAGGCTCATAAAACGGTAAACGTCCGTCCCGCTGATGGCATCAAAGCCCTCTTTCACCGCGGTAAAGAACTGTTTCACCGGGGCAAAGGCATCCCCCACCGAGCCGTTGATCTTGTTCATGCTGCGCTGGAAGGTGGAAGCAAACTCGCTCATGGATTTGCTCAGGTTCTTTGGCATGTCGATGAGGTTCTGCTGGAAGTCCTCCAGATTCGGCTTTGTCAGCCCCAGTACCTGCACCGCTTTCTCACCAAGGCCGCCCAGTTTGGAGAGCAGGGTCGAGATCGCCATGCCCAGCATACCCAGGATGCCAATGCCTCCGCTTGCTGCGGTCCGGATCACGGTGCTCAGTCCGTCAAAAGCCCGCCTGCCAACGGAGTATAAGGTGCCCAGCAGGCCGGTGCTCTCCTCGCCCTTTTCCAGGAAGGTGTCGATGTACTGCGCGATCTTCGTGTTCTTCAGCATACCGCCCAGTGCGTCCACAGGGCTCAGCAGCTTGGTCAGTGCCGTCTTGATGCCGCCAAGTTTCTCCCGCAGGGTGCCGCTTCCGGTGGCAACTTCGTAGATCGTCTCAAGGAAATCCCCCAGCCCGGCTCCCACGCTCAGCATCACCTGTGCCACAGGCTTCGCAGCGTTCGCCAGCAGCGAAAATGCTTCCTTGGCCACAGCGCCGATCTTGCTCAGGATCGTGGTAACGCCCTTCAGCACCGTGAACAGGCCCTTGAAGGTCTTCTTGATCTTCTCTGCGGTCTGGTCGGTGATGATGAGCTTCTGTGTCATCAGGTCGAGCCGTTCGGCAAAGCTGTAAATGCGCTCCCCGTCTGCGGGCGGAAAGATCTCGCTGAACGCCTCCTTCACCGGGGCCACCACTTTGCCAATGGCATCCATGATGTTCCAGAAGCTCTGCACCAGATGCTCTCTGCCGGAAAGCTCGCCGATCTTCTGGGCGTACTCGTCCAGGTCCAGGGTTCCATTTTGAATCTCAGCGTTCAGCTTCGCAAAGGCTTCCGCATCCCGCTGGATGGTTTCCCGGTCATAGCCCTTTGCGGCCATTTCCTTGTCGCTCAGTGTCAGCAGCTTTTCGGCGCTTGCCTGTGCCTCGTCAAGGCTTGCCTTCAGCAGCTGGGCACTCACGCCGTTCTGCTGCAATGCCTTGGTAAAACTGCCCGCTTCGGTGATCTGGTCTTCGGTCACAGCACCGCTGGCCAGTGCCACCTGCTGGAGGGTGTAGCTGTAGGCATCCGCCTGATCCCCCAGTCTGCCCTGAAGCTGTGCCCATCCGCTGTTCAGTCCGTCTTTCAGCCGTTCGTTCAGCGCATCGATGGACGGCACGAAAATGTCGTACAGCCGCTCCGAAAGCTCCGTCCAGGTTTCGGTGGCCTCTTCCTTGTTGCCAAAGAAGGTCTCGAATACGGCCATCCATTTTGAGCTGACCGCGTCCTTGGTGGAATCAATGGCCTGCCCAAAACTGGTTGCCTGCTGGGCCGCCAGCGCCGCACGCTCTGCCAGCTCGCCGTATTGACCGCTCAGCTTCTCAAGGGCCTCGGAGCTGGTCATGCCCTTGTTCTTCTGGGTCATCTCGTAGGCCGCTTCCATCATGGAGGCGTACTTCTCAAAGGTCTTTTCCATGACCTTCGTGTTGGCCCACTTTTTGGAAAGGGAACTCTCAAAGGTGCCAATGGTCACCTCGCCCTTTTTCAGGGTGCCCAGCTCCACCGCTGTGTCAATGAGCTCCTGCTTCAGGGCCTTGGTGGCCGTACCCATCAGGTTCAGGCTCTTCCAGTCCTGAAGCTGCAAATGTCCGGCGCTGTAGCTCTGGGTCAGGTTCCGGATGGTGCTCTGGAACGCAAAGCCCGTTTTGCCCGCGTCTGCGGTGGCGTTGGCAATGCCCATGATCATGGGGATCATCTTGTCGATGTTGCCGCCCGCAGCCGTCATCTGGGAAAGGGCGCTGGTCATCTCGCTGAAGCTGTAGCTGGTCTCGTCAGAGTACCACATCAGCTTGTTCAGGTAACCGTTCACCTGATCGATGCTCTTGCCCGTGGCGTTCATGATGGTCTGAACGTTGGAGGTCTTTTCGGTGTACTTGTCCCAGCCGCTGACCACCTGATCGATGGACAGGCTCTTGACCAGCTTCGCCCGCGTCCACAAATTTGTTGGTGATGTTCACCAGTGCCGTGGTGGCCACGATGTTCAGGCTCGAGAATTTGGATTCCAGCCGGTCAAGACTCGTCTGCATGGTGGCAAAGTCCACGTCCTTCGCGGCTGCGTCCAGCTTTTCAAAGCCCTTTTCCGCTCCCTTGAACTGGAGCTTCTCCATCAGCCGGTCAATGGTCGAGATGGTCTGTTTGGTATTTTTCTCAAAATTTGCGTTGTCAAACCGCATTTCAACAACGCGGCTGTCTACTTCCTGGCTCATTCTGTCCTCACCTCGCCCCATGCCCGTGCTGCGATCCGCTCAAAAATCGGCCGCATCGCAGGGTTGATATAATCCACGCCCTCTACGTATCCTCCGTTCCGTGTGCCGTGTCCGTATTGCAGGATCACCGCAATGGGCACGCCGTCCACGATGTTGGAGTTTCTCCATGTAATGGTGATGCTCTCTTTTCCCTTGGTCACTGTGTAGCTCCAGCTTGCCGCCGTCTTTCCCGTGTCCTTCGGGGTCACCTTCGCAAGGGCCTCCACACCCTCCTGTCCGTATCGGTCCAGCAGCTCATCCAGGCTCAGGTTCGAGCATCGCTTCAAAAATTTCCGGCTCTTCTTCCAGTCGCCCTTCTGGCGAAATACGATCACCTTCGGCATCTTACCCTCTCGTCTTCAGCCGGGCCTTTCTCTGCTCGTTCAGCATCCGCTGCTGGGCCATCCGGTCGCCCTTGCGCATCTTCTTTGCCGGTGCCTGGCTCTCCTGGCAGACCCGGATCAGGGTCAATAATCGGTTCAGATGCCACTTCTCGCACTCTTTCGGAATGCCAAAGCTGAACATCTGGCAGTACAGCACCTCGGCCGTGGTCTCAGTCCCGCTTTTCCGGGGTGGACGTTTTGGCCGGGGCTTTCCTGCGGTCTTTCGTTCGTTGGGTCTCGGCTCCCCGCTGAACCATGTTGCGGTCATGGGAGCTTCCATATATTCGTTAATGGAACGGTACTGTTCCCGGGTCAGTCTGGCGTACACTTCGGGGTCTACCCCCTTGGTCACCGTCATGCAGCGGATGTAGTCCAGCCACTGCTCCACGGTCAGCTTGTCCAGATTGCTCAGGAACGGGATGTTCCAGTTGCTTTCCCAATGAGCCAAGGAGAGCAGTGAATGTTCCAGCTTCAGGACCACGGCAGGCGTGTAGACAAATTCCTCTGTCTTTTCATTCCACCGCTGTTGTCCCGGTATCGTAAGCGTCATCATTTGCTTTCTCTCCCTGGTATGTGTTCATTGAGGTGCCCTTCTCAGAGCACGCTCCATTTTGAATGTTCTTCTAAGCAGAGCTCGCCTCTTTGGGGGAGCTCCGCGACGCGCCGCCCTTTGGCGGACGGAGCGGTAAGAGGGGCATGTTACTGCTCCTCAGTGCCCTTCACGGGGGCTTCCAGCACCTTCAGGCCGGGCTGTGCGTTCACAGGGGCGGCCTTCTTGGTCTCCTCCTTCATGTCCTCCGGCAGGATGCCCTCAAAGAATGCGGCCGCTGCCTCGCCGTTGGAGGCCAGCTTGTAGTACAGGTCGCTGTAGGCCTGGGTGGACATAAAGTCCGCCAGCACCGCATCGTTCTTGATGAACTTCCGGCCATCCGGGCTCAGCACACCGTAGCTCTTGCAGATGATCTGCTTGAACAGCTTGGCAAGCTCCAGCTGGCTCTGGGCGGCAGTGATGCGGTTGATCATCTGCACAAGGCCGCCCTCGGTGGTCAGCTCCATCTCCATGATCTCGGCACGGGTCAGATTGAAGTAATAATCTTCCGTCCGTTCGGTACCGCCAAAGTCCACGGTGGTCATCGTCTTTTTCAGCATTTTTCTTCTCCTTTATTGTGTTCATTGATTCTTGGCTCCCCTATTAGGGGAGCTCCGCAAGGCGCTCGCCAAAGGCGAGACCGAAGCGGTGAGAGGTTTACGCCGCCTGAGCCTCGCTGTCGGTGATCAGCTTGATCAGCTCGTCGGGGGAAGGCAGGGTCGCCTCGGCGTTCTCGGTACCCCAGAGCTTGTCCTGAATGGCCTTCACGGTGGCAGGCTTCAGCTTGGAGCAGTCGATCTCCATGTGGCTGGTGGGGCGGTGGCCGGTCACGCTCACGGGGGAGGTGGTGCACTCCCAGCTGAAGGTGATGGCATCAGGGTTGTCGTTGATGGTGGCGTAGCTCTTCTCGCTGGGGGAAGCGGTGCTGTTCCACGCAATGTGGATCTTCTGGCCCACCTCGTCGTCAACGTCGTTGCCCACGGTGGTCACCCAGCTGAAACCAAAGCCCTGGCGCTTCTGCTGGCCGATGGAAACACCCGTTGCAACCTGTGCGGAACCGTCGCAGGGCTCCCACTCGGTGGGGTAGGTGTAGGCTTCGATGGTGTAGCCGTACTCCTCGGCAGAGCGCAGAGAAGCATACTTGATGTCGTCGGCGTAGAGTTTGGTCTCCTCAGCGCCGGAGGGGCTCTCGGTCACGGCGGTCAGGCCATTCCAGGCCACGCCCTTGTCGTAAGCGCCGGTGTTGTTCATGGGATACAGGACACCCATCTTGGTGCCCATCTCGTAAAACTTTTCGCCGACAGCGTCCCAAATCAGTCTGGACATATAGTTCCTCCTTAGATGTAGATCGTAAAAACGGTGTGGTATAATCCGTCCGAAACAAAAGAGCGGTCGTAGGTGCATTTTGGCAACACGCTTACGGCCGCTTTGATCTTGCTGTCAGGGTCTTTGTCCATCACGGTCACCGTGTAGAACGGATGCTGGATGTATACCCTGTCGTTCGCATGGTTGTTTCGGATCTTGTTTTCGCTGTACACGATGCAGGGATACTGGAGCTGGAATCCCACTTTCGGCTGAAAATAGAGGTGGATCGACTTTCCGTTCTCCTTCAGCACTTCGCGCAGGAGCGTGTCAACCTTCGGCCGTGCTTCCATTCCAGAGCCCTCCCAAAGTCAGGATCAGGCGCGGGTATTGTACCTTCACGCCGGTCACCTGCCATTTCTGTCCCATGAACACCGCATACCGGAGATCGTAGAGATGGTCGTTCGCAAACGGGTCCGCCAGAATGCTCAACTGGTTTCCAACCGTGATGTCGGGGTTCACCTTGTCACCCATCTGCATCTGCCGTCCAAACTCCAGCACGTCCCCATAATAGGTGCGTTCCGTCATCTTCTCGGTAAATACGCTGGGGGCGGTCTCCTCCACCTTATCTGCAAATCCCAGCTTCCCGCAGTATCTCATCTCTTCTCACTCCATTTTGATTTGTTGCAGCTAACTTTGAGCTCTGAAAAATCAGGCCTCGTCCGCAGCCACAGCGCAGGTGGTGGCGGTGGTGCCGTCGGTCACGACCACACCGGCAGCCATCAGGGCCACAGGCAGGTAGGTCTTGTCGGCGGCCATCACGATCAGGCGGCCCAGCTTAAAGGCCTTCTCCACGTCAGCCTTCTTGGCCTGAACCTTGTGGGCCTCGTCCTCGTACAGCTTCTTGTCGGTGTGCAGGTAGGCAACGTAGTTTGCCACGTGCAGGTCATAACCGGTCTCGTAGATGGTGTTCAGCATAGTTCTATCCTTTCTCTTTAAGCAGCCCACTCAACAGCCATGGCGCTGAACGGGATGGTCAGAGCGCCGGAGCAGCGGGTCTCGATCAGGTACTTCTGGGCGTTGAAGTCGATGTCGAAGTCGTCGAACATGGAAACAGCGCCGCCCTTGTCTGCGCCCACGGTGTAGTCGGCCAGGTTCACGATCAGGCAGACCAGGTCACCGCCCTTGGCACCCTTGCGGCCCTCCATCTCGGGAATGGTCACAATGTTCTTCACACGCAGCGTGCGGGCCAGAGCAGCCTCGTCAGTATACAGCGGGCGGCCGATTCCGTCCTCCAGCAGGAGCATCTCGGCCAGAGCGTCCTCGGTGGTGAACAGGGTGGGGGTGCCGGAGCCGCGGTACTCCTTGCGGCTGCGCCGGATCTGCTTGATCAGAGCCTTGTACTTGTCCTCCACGGTGGTCAGGCCGGTGGTCTTGCACTGGACCTTGATGGTAAACAGGTCTGCATCGTTGAACACAGGACGGATGCAGTTCTCGTCGACCTTGTCCTCAGAAGCAGCCAGACGACCGTCGCCCAGCAGGTATGCCAGAGCCAGCTCACGGTTCAGCTTCAGGCGCATCTCCTGCTTCAGCCATGCCACAACGTCAAAGCTGGTAATGTCGATCACGTCGTCGCGGTCCAGCTTCTGCTTCTTGTACACGGTGGTGGGGCTGGTGGAGCGGCGCAGCAGGCCAAAGACCTCTTCCTTCTTGAAGTTGCCCTTGATGTAACCCTTGGCGCGGGCATCCTCCTCGGTCAGGTCGGCAAACATGCTCTTGAACCGGCTGAAGGGAATGTGGTGCACAGCGCCCATGACCACACTCACCCAGTCGTCGGGCTTGTCGATGATGCGGGGCGTGGTGTCCAGCAGGTGATCCTCAGGGAACAGCCAGTCGATGTTGTCGATGCTGTGGGACAGCTCGTCACTGTCCATGCCGGCATCCTCAAAGGCAGCCTTCATGGTGCCGTGGCTCTTTGCGGTCTTGACCACGTTGTTGATCTCTTCGATGCTGTGCTTCAGCACAGTTGCGTTGGTATCCTTGTCGAAAACATTCTGCTTCACGGTATCGTCCTCCTCACCGTCATCGTTGTCGCCGCCTTCCTGCTCTTCCAGGGCCAGGCCCACCAGAGCATGGCAGCACTCTTTCTGCTCGTCGGTCATGCTGTTGTAGACCTGCTTGAGCGTCTTGCCTTCGTTCTTTTCATCCGCCATTTTGGCTTCCTCCTGTGTTGCTTCATCGTCGGTCACGGCATCGCCGCTGTCCGCACTGTGTGTAAGGTCTTCCAGCGGGTTGCCCTCGGGGTCCATGCCGTGGGTCAGACTCAGGCCGTCCTCGTTATAGATAAAGGCCTCGCCGCCCTCGTAGTCCTCATCGGCGCTGTGCTTCACCACCTCGTCGATCAGGGCACCCGGGTTGCATCCGGCCAGCACCAGGCTCACTTCCCGGATAAAGCCGTGCTTCACGGTGCTGCCCACCTTCTTCAGGCCATTGGCAAAGATGGAAAAGGCGCTCAGGTCGCCGCTCTCCACGCACTGTCTTGCGGTCTTGCCGGTGTCGGTGTCGTTGAATTTGGCATAGCAGTACACGCCGCCGGGCCGGTTTTCCAGCAGGCAGTGGCCGATCACGTTGTCCACGTTGGAGTGGTCGTGGTTGTACACCATGGGCACAACCTTGCCGCTGCACTCCTTAAAGGCATCCTGCGCGATCACCAGCCCGTCATAGCACCGGACGTTCGCTTTCGTCGCCCAGCCGCTGCAATCGTAGTCAAAATTAACCATTTTGATTTGCAATACTCCTCTCTACGGCATCCCGCCCTGCCGTGATTGTTTTGTTCTGCGCCGCAATTTCCTCACTGCTCTGGCTGATGTTTGCATTCCGCAGTTCATCTGCCTTGGGGTCCTTGCTGGGTTTCATGCCAATGGCCTGCCTGAACTCGTTGGAGGTCATGATCTCGTTGCGGGTGAACTTATCCGCCATCTCCGCAATCATACTCACCGGTGCCAGACGGAACGGATCGCGGAAGAACATGATACTCTGTCCCTGCGTTCGGGCAGTCTTTGTCAGGAACTTCCGCTTGAACTCGTCTGCAATTGCCGATACGACTGGCTCAATGATGCGGTTCATGTAGTTGTTCATCGTTTTCTCATCCGCAGTACCATTCAGGATCTCCTGTGTCACACCCAATTGACTGTATACCATGTTCGTCAGGTATTCGATAGATTTCAGAATGTTGTTTTCGAGACTGCGATTCAACTGCACGATTCGCTCTGTGCCGTCCGTATAGGCAATGCCGTACTTGGAGCCGGAAAGCTGCTTTTCGATTTCAGCCCTGCGCTGTTCGGCCTGATCTCGACGCGTCTGACTTTTGATGACATAGGGCAGCTGAATGATCATGTCCAGTTTCCCGCTGCCAGCCTGTTCGTCCACCACATCCAACAAAGCCAGTTTTCGCACCAGCTGCTGCATAGTGGAGTTCGGAGCATTCATGACTGCGTAAAACGGATTTTCAATCAGAGCCACCATCTTCTTTGGGAAGGTGATTTCCTCCTTTTGTCCGGTCAGCTCATTGAACATTCGCACACGCACATGATTTGGGTACCACTCCACAGGCACGCCAACGCGCATGGAGTAGATTTCATAGCTGTTGCTATAGTGCGGGTCAAAGTTCGTTTTCTCTGGCACAACTGCTGCAACGCCCTCTTCCAAAAAGGTCATCACGATATCCTGAATCAGCCCTCGACCGGTCTGGTCGGCGTTGGCCTCAGTATTCAGGCAATAATTAAGGCCCGAATCAATAATCGAATCAAACCGATTATTTTCATCGAGCTTTACGTGGTTGATTGTAATGGATGCTGCATCCAGCGCGATGCGGTTATAGATGGCGTTGATAATGGTACGCTCACTCCCGCGGGAAAAGCGCATCCGGTCGGGGCGATAACTGTAGCCGCCCCCATAATATCTGCTTCCGGGAGG